>Ga0070709_10000319_pt1 | contig 30574 bp, 29 predicted proteins | sample LARL51metaG_FD_65449 | JGI IMG/M metagenome (GOLD analysis project Ga0070709, IMG submission 65449) | Corn, switchgrass and miscanthus rhizosphere microbial communities from Kellogg Biological Station, Michigan, USA - LAR L5-1 metaG | ecosystem: Host-associated > Plants > Roots > Rhizosphere ... | reverse complement strand
CCACAGAGGTGAAAAAGATGCTGCCGCTGATCGGCCCGGAGGTTTCCGGCGGCAGCTTTTGCCCGTTCGACGGCCATGTGAACTCGCTGCGCACCTTCCGCGCGTTCCACGCCGCGATGCAGCGGCTGGGTGTCGATTATTTTCCGGAGCGACCTGTGATGTCGATTGCACACGAAGGCGGCGAATTTCGCCTCGCGACGCCGCGCCGGGAGGTCCGCGCCGCAAAGATCGTACTTGCGGCCGGCAACGCCAACCAGGCGCTGGCACCGATGGTCGGCTTGTCGGCACCGATGGGTCCCACGCGGGGTCAGATCGTCGTGACCGAGCGGACCACGCCGTTCCTGGCGCATCCCCTGACCACGATCCGCCAGACCGACGAGGGCACGGTGATGATTGGCGACAGCAAGGAGGACGAGCTCGACGACCGCGTGCTCAACCAGCCGATCAACGCCGTGATGGCGGATCGCGCGCAGCGCGTGTTCCCGCATCTCGCAAGGCTCAATGTGGTGCGTACGTGGTCCGGCATCCGCGTGATGCCGCGCGACGGCTTTCCGATCTACGACCAGTCGGAGACGCATCCCGGCGCCTTCATCGCCTGCTGCCATTCCGGCGTGACGCTCGCCTCCAACCATGCCTTCGACATCGCGGGGATGGTCGCGCGCGGTGCGCTCGACGACGAGCTCGTCGGCGCCTTCTCGGCGCGGCGTTTCGACGGCGAAGCCGCATCAACCGGCAGCGGCTATTATTAACATCGATAAGGCCACAGGCCGCCACGGAGACAGGCATGTTCAAACGATCTAATGGCGATGCGAGGCGACCCGTGACGATCTTCGTCGAGGGCACCGCGGTTGACGCCCGCGAGGGCGACACCGTCTCGGCCGCGCTGCTCGCGTCCAGCCTCGACGTGCGCCGCGCCACGGCGGTCAGCGGCGCACCGCGGCTGCCGTATTGCATGATGGGCGTATGCTTCGACTGCCTCGTCACCATCGACGGCGTCGGTAGCCGCCAGGGCTGTCTCGTCCCCGTTGCCGACGGCATGCAGATCGAGATCCGGAAGGGTAAACGGGAGATCGGCCGATGAATGCAGCCTTGAGGCACGATCAGTACGACGTCGTCGTGATCGGCGCAGGTCCTGCTGGGCTCGCCGCCACGGCGACCGCGGCCGGGGCAGGCCTGTCGACCCTGCTGCTCGACGAGAATGCCGGTCCCGGCGGCCAGGTCTGGCGCGCCATCAGTTCGACGCCGGTGAAGAGCCGCGCAATGCTGGGCGACGAATACTGGGCCGGCGAGCCGATCGTACGGGCCGCGCGTGCGAGCGGCGCCGAGATGATCCATCGCGCCACGGTTTGGAGCCTCGACCGCAACCTCGAAATCGGCGTGTCGATCGGCGGCGGCTCGACCGTCGTTGGCGCACACCGTGTCATCATCGCGACCGGCGCGCAGGAGCGGCCGTTTCCGATTCCCGGCTGGACGCTGCCCGGCGTGATGACCGCAGGCGCCGCGCAAACGATGCTGAAATCCTCCGGCCTGGTGCCGGATGGCCGCACCATCATCGCCGGCCAGGGGCCGTTATTGTGGCTGCTCGCAGCGCAAATCCTGCGCCTCGGTGGCCGCATCGACCGCGTGCTCGATACCACGGCGCGGAGCAATTATCTCACCGCCCTGCCCCACGCTCTTGCTTTCATGACCTCGTCCTATTTCATGAAGGGGCTCGCCATGATGCGCGAGGTCCGCACAAGAGTGCCGGTCATTAGCGGCGTGACCGAACTAGCGGCCGATGGCGACGGCAGCCTCACAGCCGTGAGCTACGTTGCCCGGGGCAAGCGCGAGACCATGCCCGCCGATCTGCTGCTGTTGCATCAGGGCGTGGTGCCGAACGTCAATCTCGCCATGGCGGCCGGTGTCAACCATCGCTGGGACGAACGTGAGCTCTGCTGGTCGCCGGTGCTCGATGCGGATGGCGCGAGCTCCGTCGAAGGGATCGCGATTGCCGGCGACGGCGCCGGCATCGGCGGCGCGCAGGCCGCAATCTGGCGCGGCCGCATCGCCGCGCGCAGCGCGATCGCGGCGCTTGCACCCGAGGCTGCGACAAAGCTCGAGCCGGTGGCAAGTTTGCGCGCAGAACTTGCCCGCGCCGAACGGGGTCGCGCCTTCATCGACACCTTGTTTCAGCCGGCGAGACAATTCCGCATCCCGGCAGGCGACACGATCGTCTGCCGCTGCGAGGAGATCACCGCGCAGGAGATCCTGGACTCGGTTGCGATCGGCGCGACCGGCCCGAACCAGCTGAAAGCCTATCGCCGCACCGGCATGGGCCCCTGCCAGGGACGGCTGTGCGGCCTCACCGTCACCGAGCTGATGGCGGAGGCGCGCGGCAAGACGCCGCAAGAGATCGGCTACTACCGCCTGCGTGCACCGGTAAAGCCAATCACGCTGTCGGAGCTCGCAAGCCTGCCGAAGACGGAGGCCGCGACGCAAGCCGTGGTGCGCGGATGACCAGGATTGCGGATGCCATCATCGTGGGTGGCGGCATCCATGGCTGCTCGACCGCTTTGCATCTCTGCCTTGCCGGGCTCAAACCGGTGCTGATCGAGAAGGATTATGCGGGCCGTCATGCATCGGGCGTCAATGCCGGCGGCGTGCGCCAGCTCGCCCGCGACGTCGCCGAGATCCCGCTCTCGATCCGTTCGATGGGGATCTGGGAGAGGATCGCCGATCTCGTCGACGATGACTGCGGTTTTGAGAGCCACGGCCAGGTGCTGGTCGCCGAGGACGAGGCTGAGCTTGCGACTTGTCGCGCACGCGTCGCCGACCTCAACGCGCAGGATTTTTGGCATGAAGAGCTGATCGACGCGGCGGAGTTGCGCCGGCTCGTGCCGGCCGTGGCCGAAAACTGTCCCGGCGGCATCGTGTCGCGACGGGATGGCGCGGCACAGCCGGCGCGCACCACGACCGCGTTCCGCCGCAAGGCCGAGACGCTCGGCGCGACCATCCGCGAGGGCGCAGCGGCGACGAACATTCGCAAAGAGAATGGCCTTTGGCGCGTCGACGCCGGCACCTATTGCTATGCCGCGCCGGTTCTTGTGAACGCCGCGGGCGCCTGGGCCGGACGAATCGCCGCCGGGCTCGGCGAGCCGGTGCCGGTCGAAACCATCGCACCGATGCTGATGATCACCTCACCCGTCCCGCACTTCATCGATCCCGTCGTGATCCTGCGCGGCCGCAAACTGTCCTTCAAGCAGTTCCCCAATGGCACGGTACTGATCGGCGGCGGTCATCGCGCAACGCCCGAGCAGGACCGCAACGAGACCGTGCTGGACTGGCGCAAGCTCGCCGAAAGCGCACGGACCGTATCGGAGCTGTTTTCGGTGATGAGAGGCGCCTCCATTGTTCGCGCCTGGGCAGGCATTGAAGCACGCACGAGCGACGAATTGCCCATTCTTGGACCAAGCGCGCGTCACGAGCGGCTCTACCATCAATTCGGCTTCTCGGCACATGGCTTCCAGCTCGGCCCCGGCGCAGGCGCCGTGATGGCCGAACTGATCGTCAACGGCGGTAGCCAGACGCGGGTCGGTGAGCTGGCCATTGAGCGTTTTCGCGGTGCGCCGCCCCACCGAGAGTGCTGACCGAGGCATCTCTCGAAGCGCGAAGAGGCAGTCGATGCGATTGCCGCGGCGTGCGATCAGGACGCTCGAAGAAGAAGGTGTTCCACATGTACGTCTCCGCCGACGGGATCGCGATCAGCGAGACCCTGCTGGTCACGAAGACCGGGCACGAATGTCTGACACGCTCTCCTCGGCAGCTGTTTCAGGTCTGAGCCTCAGCGACTCGCGCGAGTCGTGAATGCGACCGCATCGGTCACGACAGCGTTGGACCGCGCCTTTCCATTCGTGCTAAAGACCACCGGTGACCAATAGTGTACTGAGAGACCCCCGCCTGAACTGGAGCGCGTTGTCGCAAGCCGAGCGCGACGCCGCCTACGACAACAACAAGGCGGTCGCCAACAGCCCCGCGCTGATTGCGGCGCGAAACACGGCGTCGGCGAAGGTGCGGGCCCTGCACCCCGAGACGCTTGATGTCGCCTACGGGAGCGGCGAGAGAACCAAGTTCGATCTCTACCCGGCGAACGACGGATCGGCGCCGTGCCTGGTCTTCCTTCACGGCGGCTATTGGCAACGCAATTCGCGGCACGATTTCGCGATGATGATCGAGGGACTCGCGACCCACGGTTGGTCCGTCGCCATTCCCGGCTATTCGCTGGCGCCGCAGGCGAGCCTGACGCAGATCGTGCAGGAGATATCGCTCGCGTTGGATTGGCTCGCCGCCCAAGGAGCATCGCACGGCATGGCAGGTCCCGTCTTGTTGTCCGGATGGTCGGCCGGGGCGCAGCTTGCCGCACTCGCGCTGCATCACCCCGTCGTGACCGCCGGGCTCGCGATTTCCGGCGTCTATGACCTCGCGCCGATCCGCGACACGTGGCTGAACGCGGCGCTGAGACTGACGGATGAAGAGATCGCAAAGCTCTCGCCCCTGCGGCTTCCGGTGGTGCAGAAACCTCTCGTCATCGCATATGGTTCGGCCGAATTGCCGGCGCTGGTGTGGGACTCGCGGAACTTCCATGAAACCCGCGACGCCGCAGGCGCTCCCAGCGGGCTCGTGGTTGTCAACGGCGCGGACCACTTCACGGTCCTCGAGGAGCTACGACGCGCAGACGGCGCTTTGACCAAGGTTGCGCTGTCGCTGGTCGGCTAGATCGAAGCACCTCCGAGTCAGGGTTCAGGCGCATCGCGGATCTCGACGCGGATCGGCGTGGGGTTGAAGCCGTTGCACGGATTGTTCACCTGGGGGCAATTGGAGATCACGAACAGCACGTCCATTTCCGCGGTCACATCGACATGGTTGCCGGGCGCCGAGATGCCGTCGACCACCGTAAAATTGCCTGCGGGATCGATCGGCACGTTCATGAAGAAATTCAGGTTCGAAACGATGTCGCGCTTGGTGAGGCCGTGCCTCGACAGTTCGAGAATGAAATTCTCGCGGCAGGCGTGCTGGTACTTCGTCGCCTCACCAAAGCGCACCGCGTTGCTCTCGCAGGAGCAGCATCCTGCCGACGTATCGTGGCGCCCGCAGGTGTCGGCTGTGATGCGCGCCATCACGCGGCCCCTGTTGGAGATCAATTGCGTGCCAAGCTCGACATAGGCCGCTCCTTGGACACGCAACGTATCCTGCGCGCTGTAGCGCTCGGCCGTATCAGCTGCGCTGTACAGCAAGGCATCGACCGCTTGCTGGCCCTCGCTGTCGATGATCCGCAGCGTTTGACCCCTTTTGAGGACCCGCGACCACGGCCGCTCCGCCGGGATGTCGTGGATGTAGACGACGTCGCCCATTTCTGGATCGGTCATGAACGCATTCCTTCAGGCAAAGAGCCGGTCGGTGAACGCAAAGGCGCGAGCTGCCTCGGGCGACGCAGTCCGACACAGATCATCGGCGGCCGCAAGTTGAGCCCGGTGCTTGATCACGGTGACCGGTCCCGTCGCCATCGGCCGTGCGGGATCGAGCGGGTGGGCGCAATTGGACGCGACGACGACCAGATTCATTTCGGCGCGAAGATCGACAAAGTCACCCGGCTGCTTGCGGCTCGCGTTCCAGACAAAGCGGCCGGCATCATCAAGCGATACAGGTGCAAAGAAGGTGACACAGGGCGGGATGTCCCTGACGTCGAGTCCCACCTTGGACGCGGCAGCGAGAAAATTCTCGTGCGTGTTGCGCTTCACGGTGCCGAACGCGGCGATGGTCGAGGCCGGCGTCGAGCCTCCGACCAGAAGATCGTGCACGCCGCCGGTATCCTCGACCAGCGACAGCATCACGCGCCCCATGTCCGAAAGGATGACCCGGCCCTTCGAGAGCGCGGCACTCCATTGCACCTTCACGGTATCGGCGCAATTGATCCGTTCCGACGTATCCTCCTCGCGCCAGGCGATCAGCGAGACGCTGCAGCAGCCGGTATCATCGACGATCCGAAGCGATTCGCCGCGATGGAGACGGAACGTCGCATACCAGCCGGCCGGCACCTGCTCGCGAAGAACCACCGCATCAGGCGCAATTGGCGCGCCGTCAAGTGCCGTCGCCTCGGGCAATCCTTTCGGTGTCAGCTCCTGCCCCGCCGCGCGAAGTTCCTCGTAGCGGCGCCGGTTGGCCTCGGCCATCTGCACTTTCGCCTCCTCCGTCATGTGCTCGCTCCCGACGACGAGCCGGCCACGGTGAAATGGGCTTCGACAGGCTTTCCTGCCTTGCCATTGATCGGCAGGATGTCCTGCGGGCAAGCTGAGAACGCGATCACCAGATCCATCTCGGCGCGCAGGCGCACATAACCACCCGGCACCGGCTTCGGGGGCGCCGCGAAACCGAGCGTGCCCGCGGCGTCCCAAGGAATGTTCATGAAGAGGTTGAGCGGGCTCGGCACCTCCGGCGGCACCAGCCCGAGTTCCGCCAAGCCGGCAAAGAGATTGTCGGTGCAATTGTCGTGATAGCCCTCGACACCGAGGAACGCGTAGCGATACCGATCACACGCGGCGATCAGCGTGTCGTGAACCCCACCCGACGTATCCTCGATCATGGTCAGGATCGGCCGGCGCTTGTTGGTCCGCAGCACGTCTCCCGGCCGTGGCACGAGATGCAGGCTGTGAGCGCGCGTGTGCTCGTTGGACATGAACTCGCCAAGGTCGGAACGGCTGAAGGCCCAGGTGTCGACCACCTGCTCGCCATGGGTATTGATCACGGTGATGATCTGGCCGATTGAGACGAACGCCGCCTTGCCGCGCCGTGCTGGAATCTCGATCAGGACAGCCATGCCGGCCTCCCTACGATCTGAAGGCTATCATGTCGATCTCGATGATGCCGCCGCGGGCGAGATCGGTGACGCCAACCGTGGTCCGGCCTGGACGCCGATTGTCCTCGAAATAGGTCGAGAAGATCGCGTTCATCGGCGCGTAGTCACGCTTGAAATCAGTCAGGTAAATGCGGATGAACACGACATCGGCGAACGTCATCCCGCATCCCCTGAGCACACGCGCGAGATTGTCCATGACCTTGCGGGTCTGCGCCTCGATGCCCGACGGAACGGGAAGCGAATCGTCGTCCGGATCGGTTGCGAGCTGACCTGTCACGAAAACGAAGCCGCCTGCCTCGACGGCGTGGCTGTAGGGCGCGACCGGCTTCGGCGCATCAGGCAACAGGTGGAAAATCGGATCCATGAACGGCTCCCGTCTACTTCGATGTGACCGCAAGCCTGCCGCTCGCGACGTCACCAGCATAGCGCTGGATGAATTGACGCGCGCGTTCGCTTTCGGGATTGGAAAAGAACTGGTCCGGCGAGGCCGTTTCGACCACACGTCCGCGATCGAGAAACAGGACCCGGGTCGCAGCGTCGCGTGCAAACCCCATCTCGTGGGTCACGACCACCATGGTCATGCCTTCCCGCGCCAAATCCCGCATCACGACCAGCACCTCGCCGACAAGCTCCGGATCGAGCGCGCTGGTGGGTTCGTCGAACAGCAGCAGGTCTGGTCGCATCGCCAGTGCCCGCGCAATCCCGACGCGCTGCTTCTGCCCGCCGGACAGCTTCGCCGGAAAGGCGTCGCGCTTGTCGCTCAAACCCACCTTTGCGAGCAGTGCAAGTCCCTCCTCGCGGACGTCGGCTCTCGGCCGCTTCTGGACCTGGACCGGTGCCTCCATCAGGTTTTGCAGCACGGTCAAATGCGGCCACAGCGCGAAATGCTGGAATACCATGCCGATGCGCGTCCTGATCCGCGACAGTTCGCGGTCGGTCATGACGAGCCCGCCGCCCGTGACGCCGATCTCGCTCCCGTTGAGATAGATCTTACCGGCGTCGGGCCGCTCAAGCCAATTGATGCACCGGAGCAAGGTGGATTTGCCGGAGCCAGACGGGCCGAGCACGCACACGGTTTCACCTTTGGCGACCCGAAAGCTGACATCGGACAAGACGTCCAGCGCACCGAAGCGCTTCGACACGCCGGCGACATCGAGGACCTTTCTGTCGTCCGCCATCGTTGCTCCTAGCGTCGCGCCGCGGCCAGGCGGTCGATCGAACCGACGCCGACTTCGATCACGAGGCACAGGCCCCAATAAAGGAACACCGCGGTAATGAAGGCCGCAAAGGGTACATAGTGCCGCGACTGGATCGAACTCGCCGCATGGGTCAGTTCGGGCAACGCGATGATGGTGAGAAAGGCACTATCCTTGACGATCTGGATCATCTGATTGCCGAGCACCGGGCCCGCGGCCAACAAGAGCGGCGGCAGAACGATGCGCCGGAACAGCCCGACGCTGGAAAAACCAAAGGCGATGCCGGCCTCGATCGGCTCGCGCGGTTGTGCCGCCCAGGCGCCGCGCAGGATCTCAGCCATGTAGGCGGCGTTATAGATCGTCAGGGCAGCGAGGCCGGACGTCCAGTTGTCCAGTCTGATCCCGAGCGAGGGAAAGCCGTAGTAGACGATATAGGCGAACAGCAGAAATGGCACGCAGCGCATGCCGTCGACAAATCCGCGCACAACCAAGGCAAGCCAGCGCTGCTTCGCCATGAACACCGGCGTCAGGATGAATCCGATCAGCAGGGCCGCTGCCGCAGACAACACCGAGAGAATCGTGGTGTTGGCGAGCCCGCTCAGAAGCAGATCGTGCTCGCTCCAGACGACGCCGAAATCACGGATCATGCTGCGGCCTCGGCGATCCGCTGCCGTCGCTCGATCCAGCGCTGCACGGAGACCAGGGCAAACACGATCGGAGCGTAGAGCGCCACCGCAATCAGGAAAGGCGGCAGTGGATCGTAGGTCTCGGCCCCGATCCGCACCGCGGCCCGCGTGATGTCGACGACACCGACCACCGCCAGAACCGGCGTGACCTTGATCAAGAGCGACATCTCATTGACGAGGCCGGGGAGGCTCACATAAACGATCTGAGGCAGGACGATGCGGCGAAACCGCAAAGTCGCCGTCATCCCGACCGACTGCGCCGCCTCGTATTGATCCCTGGGAAAATTCATCAGCGCCGCGCGCCAGACCTCGCAATTGAACGCGGCCGTATTCATCACCAGCGCCAGGATCGCCGCCGAGACCGGACCGATCGCGATGCCGATATTGGGTAGCGCAAAAAACAAGAGGAGGAGAAGTGTGACCAGCGGCGTCGCGCGCAGGATGCTAACATAGACCGCAACCACGCGTGCGACGACCGGCACGTCAGCCCAGCGCAGGACCGCGAGCGCCAGGCCGATCGGCAGCCCGATCAGGATGCCGACCAGCGACAGCGTGACCGTCACCACGGCACCCTGAAGAATGGCCAGGACATCGGCACCACTCATATCGGATCATTCGCGCGGGAGATCAGAATTCGGGTTCAAACGACACCGGCAGGCTGGGGAACGTCTCGCCGAACCATTTCTTCTGCAGCTCGGCGAACCTGCCGTTCTCCTTCTCTTTCGCGATGAAGCCGTTCAGGAACTCCAATAGCTCGGTGTTGCCCTTGGCAACCGCCCAAGCCGGGAAAGACTTTCCGGATACGGGCTGACCGATCTCGAACACATTCGGCTTCTCGGCAACCAGCGTCTTGATGTTGATGATCGTGTTGACGACGTAATCGACACGGCCGAGCGCCAGATCCTGGTAGGCTTCGGGATAGGAGGTGTATTCGACGACCTTGCCTAGCTTTCCGCCCTCCTTCTCGAGCGTCGCGCCGAGTTCGGGAAGTCGCGCGAGCAGCGCACTACCAGCCTGAACGCCGACAGTCTTGCCGTTCAGGTCCTTGATCCCCGTGATGCTCTTATCGTCCTTGCGTTTGACATAGTAATGCGTCGCATCCGCGATCGGGCTCGTAAAATCGAGCGACTTCTTGCGCTCCTTGGTGATGATCGCGGCCGTGATGGCAACGTCGTATTTGCCGGTGGAGACACCGGCCAGGATGCCGGTCCAGGGCAGGATCTGCTGCTTGATCTCGAACGGAGCATATTTGCGCAGATCTTCGATCAATTCATTGTCGAAGCCGGTCGGCTGGCCGTCCTTGACGAATTCGAAGGGACGGAAATCGTCCTCGGTCGCGACGATCAATCCGCGCGTCTTGATTTCGTCGAGGCCTGCGGCCCTGACGCCACCGGCGAGAACGGGAGCGGCCAACAGAGCGGCCAGGAAACCGAGCGCCAGGCGCCTGGACGATGAATTCAGTCGGGTGGGCAAACAGGTCGTCATCATGCGTTTCCCTTCGTGGACGTTTCAATCGAACGTGAATCCATGTGAGCGCAGATAGGGCGGGAACGCCGCGCCCTCGGCCATGGCCGCCTGCCGCGCCTTGTCCTCCGACCAGCCATAGAACGTCGCCTCGCCGAACTCCGCGTTGGCGCGCTGCTGCTCCCTGGGGATGGCATGGAGCGCATTGCGTCTCTGGTCGTAATCGTCGATATCAGGACCAAGCGCCCGATCGTCATAGCTGTCGACATGTGTGGTCACGCTCCGCGGCAGGCGCAAGCTGACATGACCTTCTCCCGCGGGGTAACCAAGGCAAAGTCCGGCAACGGGGAAGACGAGATCGGGCAGGCCCAGGACGGCCGCGACCGTGTCGACCTCGTTGCGGATGACGCTGATCGGGCAAACCCCGAGCCCGGCCGATTCCGCGCACAGGATCATGGTCTGCATCGCCAGCGCCGCATCGATGCTGGCATTGAAAAATCCCTCGAGCGTTCCGTTCTGAACCGGCTTGCTGCGCATCTCGCCGATCCGCTGCAGCCGCCTGGCATCGCCCAGAAAAACAAAGAAAACCGGTGCTACGGCGATCCATGGCATGCTCGGGAACAGCGCGCCGATCGCGGCACGCTTGTCCATATCGCGCACACGGAGGATCGAAGCCTGCTGAAAGTCCGACTTTGCCGAAGCGCTCAGCGCGCATGCGACCAGCAGATCAAGCAACCCGTCGGTCGGCATCGTGTCGCTGTAGCGGCGCACGGTCTTTCGCAACAGCACACGGCGGATGAAGTCATTGTCATCCGCGCCCTCAGCCGCGGGACCGCCGTCGCCGAACCGTCGCGCGATCGCTTTCGAACAGGACGACATCAACGCGGCCTCCTGTCGGAGCATTGCATTTTTGATCTCCCACCGAGGCGACGGCTCTTGGATCCGCGATCGCCAAGCTTTGCGGAACCTCTCCACCACCTCAATGACGACGTTTCGAGCAAAGGACATGCCAGATTTCGCCGTCCGTGAAAGCGCGGGCTCCGCGCGGAGAAATTGGGCAGTTATCTGCCGATATCAGCTGTCAAGTGGTTCAAAATTTCGAGGAGATCGCAATTGTAGGCTTCAATCTCCCAGGAGTAATACGAAGCATGCTTCGTAATTGCGCTTGAGATGCCGCCATTCGCGGCGCAGACTCGATCGCGACTGTCGTTTTTCAGGCAGGTTGCACAGATTGTAATCGTTCACGCTGCCAACAGCTCACTCGGGGACCGTCGTAGCTTCCCGCTTTCTCGAGCGCGCCGTCACGATCTTCTGCATCATGGCGATGAACCTTTTCCGATCTGCCTTGCTCAGCGCGTCGACTGTCTCCAGATGGGCTGCGCGGGCCGACTTCTCCATCCGGCGCAGCAGTGCCGCGCCGGCCCGGGTCAGACGGCATGCCTGCGACCGGCGGTCATGATGCGCAGTCGCGCGATCGACAAAGCCGCACGATTGCAAGCGTTTGAGCGCCCCCGTCGTCGTGGTGCGGTCGAGCGCAATGTCGAGAGCCAGGGTCGTCTGGTCCGCGGTTCCGCGCTTCGCCAATGCGGTGAGGAGGCTGTATTGCAGCGGGGTGATCTCGAAGCCTGCGCACTTCTCCTGGAACAAGGCGACATGGATCTGATGCAGCCGTCTGATTAAATAGCCCGGACGCTGTTCGAGTGGCCATGCAGACCCCGTCTTCATCACACGCCGTCCAGTCATCAGGCTGCTCCTACACATGCCGGATGCACCTCGCCTTGCATCAATTTGATGCTGTCTCTTTCACCGACATTGGTATAATACGAAGCATGCTTCGCAATTGGTCGGCAAGCCAAAGATGGCAGCCGGTGGAAGAGGAGGTCGTGGATGTCCGTGAGCACCAGCTTCGATCTGCTTCTGCGCGGCGGCCGGGTCATCGATCCGGCATCAGGTGTCGACGGCCCAAAGGACGTGGCCATCCGCAATGGCAAAATCGCCGCGGTCCAGTCCGACATTCTACCGACGAGTGCGAAGGAGGTTGTGGATGTCGGCGGCCAGATCGTGCTGCCCGGGCTGATCGACACTCACGCACATGTCTATCAATATGTCACGGGCCGCTTCGGCATGAACGCGGACATGGTTGGCGTGCATTCGGGCGTGACGACGCTGGTCGATCAGGGCGGCCCCTCCTGCATGACCTTGCCGGGTTTCCGGCATTTCATCGCGGAGCAGGCCCAGTCCCGCACGTTTGCGTTCCTCTCCGCTTATCTGGTCGGAGGGCTGGAGGGACATTACTATCCCAATCTCTACCGGCCAGACTGCGTCGATATCGACGCGACCGTCAAGGCGGCGACCGCGAACCGCGATCTGGTTCGCGGCATCAAAGCGCATGCGGAGATCGGCGGTTTTGCGCGCTGGGGCATCCGTGTCATCGAGATGGCCGCCGAAATCGGACGGCGCGCCGACCTTCCGGTCTATGTGCATTTCGGCCAGCTTTGGGGCCTGCCGGAAAGTGGGAGCAATGGCGAAGACGTTGATACGATTCTCGAGCGCGTCATTCCGCTGCTTCGACGCGGCGACATCCTGGCGCACCCGTTCACGCGGCATCCCGGCGGTTTCGTCAATCGCGACGGTGAGGTGCACCCCGTGATCCAGGCCGCGCTCGATCGCGGCCTCAAGGTCGATGTCGGTCACGGCAGCCATTTCTCCTATCGCCTCGCCCGCAAGGCGATCGCCTCCGGCATCGTCCCGACCACGCTCGGCGCCGACATTCACGGCTACAACACCCATGTGCCCGCCCCGCGCGGCACGCCGGATGAGCCCGCTGATGACGAAAACCATCCGTTCGCAGGTCAGGCGAAATTCAGCCTGGTGCAGGCCATGAGCTCGATGATGGCGCTCGGTCTCACGCTCGAGCAGGTGGTGCCGATGGTGACATCGCACCCGGCCGAGATGATGGGCCTTTCGGACCAGATCGGGGCCCTGCGTCCCGGCATGGACGCCGACGTCAGCGTGCTCAGGGAAAAACCCGGACGCCACATCCTGCGCGACAACGAAAAGACCGAAGTGATCGCGGATCGCCTGCTGCAGCCGGTATTCTGCCTCCGCGCAGGCGTGCGCCACGACGCTGTCGCTCCTATCCTGCCTGAAGCGGTGGCGGCCTGACTGCTCGGCAAGCGGAGACGACCAGCCGAATGTCCACCGCTGAACGCGCTTCTCCCTCAGCAAAGACCGACCGCCAAGGCGTGGGTGCGCGGCTCTCACGCAAGGAGGATGATCGCTTCCTGCGCGGGAGTGGCCAGTACGTCGCCGACATCCGATTACCTGGCCTGCAGGATGTCGCGTTTGTACGCAGTCCGCTGGCGCATGCCCGCATCAGGGCCATAAACGTGCCGGAGCGTTATCGCGACGTGATCTTCACGGCGCCGGATCTTGCCGACGTGAAGCCGATCCGTGCCGTATCCGGCCTGCCCGGCTTCAAGATCTCGGAACAGCCCGTGCTTGCGACCGGCAAGGTGCGCCATGTCGGCGAACTCATCGCGCTATGCGTGGCGCCGACGCGCGCGGAGGCCGAGGACATTGCGGCTACCGTCACGCTGGACCTCGACCCGCTGCCGGCGGTCCATGACATGCGCAAGGCGCGCGATGCCGATGCCGCTCTTGTGCATGAGCATTGGGGCGACAATGTCTTTCTCGAAACACTGTACGAGACCGACATCATGTCGGCGCTCGATGCCCGGATCAAGGTGACGCGGAAAATCTCGACGGCACGCCAGTGCATGTCGCCGCTCGAAGGCCGCGGCGTGGTCGCCACCTTCGATCATCGCCTCGATCAACTGACGCTTTACACCGGCGCCCAGATGCCGCACATCGTGCGCAACGGCCTGTCCGATTGTCTCGGCGTCGAGCAAGGTCGCATCCGCATCGTGGCACCCGACATCGGCGGCGGCTTCGGCCACAAGGGGATTTTGCTACCGGAGGAAGTCTGCCTCGCCTGGCTCGCGACGCACAGAGGCCTGACCGTCCGCTGGATCGAGGATCGGCGCGAGCACCTGAGCGCGAGCGCGAACTGCAGGGAGCACCACTATCAGATCACGGTCTATGCCGACCGCGACGGCCGCCTGCGCGGCATTGACTGCGAGGCAACGGTCGATTCCGGAGCCTATTCGTCTTATCCGTTCTCTGCCTGTCTCGAAGCCGCGCAGGTCGCAAGCATTTTGCCTGGCCCCTACCGAATGCCGGCCTATCGCTGCCGGACCTTTTCGGTTGCGACCAACAAATGCCCGATCCTGCCCTATCGCGGCGTGGCGCGGACCGGTGTCTGCTTTGCGCTGGAGATCATGCTCGATGCGGTGGCCGCCGAGGCGGGGCTCGAACCCGGCGAGGTGCGCCTACGCAATCTGGTCAGCCCGAACGAGATGCCCTTCGACAATATCACGAAGAAGCATTTTGACAGCGGCGACTATCCGCAAGCGATGCGGCGCGCGCTGGCGGCGATCGACGTCGCTGCCGTCCGCGAGCGCCAGCGAAACGGAGAACCGGACGGACGGCTAATTGGCACAGGCCTTGCGGTCTATTGCGAGCAGGCCGCGCACGGCACGTCGGTCTATGCCGGCTGGGGCATTCCGATGGTGCCAGGCCACGAGCAGGCCACGGTACGCATGACGCCGGACGGCGGATTGGAAATCCGGGTCGGCGTGCATTCGCACGGCCAGGGCCTCGAGACGACGCTGGCCCAGGTCGCGCACGAAATTCTTGGCATCGACACGGCCAAGGTGCGTGTCGTGCTCGGCGACACCGCCATGACCCCCTACTCGACCGGCACCTGGGGCTCGCGGTCTATGGTGATGGCCGGCGGCGCAGTGGGCACGGCCTGCGAAGAGATTGCCGCACGCGCGAAGCGCATCGGTGCCAAACTGTTGCAGCTCGATCCCGCTTCGGTCGAGCTGCGCGACGGCCGCGTGTACGGTCCAAACAGCAGCGTCGGTCTTTCCGAGATCGCGCACACCTGGTACCGGCGCCCACAGGACTTGCCTGGGGATGTCGACCCGGCGGGCCTGGAGACGACCAGCGGCTACAAACCGCAGCGTGACAGCGGCACGTTCAGCTATGCCGTCCACGCCGTCACGGTGGCGGTCGATCCCGACCTCGGCGAGGTCGAGCTGCTTGATTATGTCATCGTCGAAGACGGCGGCGTGCTGGTCAATCCGATGATCGTCGACGGCCAGATCTATGGCGGCCTGGCGCAAGGCATCGGCACCGCGCTCTACGAGGAAATGCCCTTTGATGCCGAGGGGCAACCGCTCGCCACCACGCTCGCCGACTATTTGCTGCCGGGTCCGACCGAAGTGCCGGAGCCGCGGCTTGACCACATGGAAACGCCCTCGCCTTATACGATGTTCGGAGTCAAGGGCATCGGCGAAGGCGGCGCGATCGCGCCGCCAGCAGCCATCGCCAACGCCGTGAACGACGCATTGCGTCCGCTAGGCGTCGAGCTGTTGCATTCGCCGATTTCGCCGCGCCGAGTTGTGGAAGCCGTTCTGGGGGCTCGAGACGCGGAAAGGCCGGCTGCATGAAAGCTGCCCCGTTCGCCTACGAGCGCCCGACGGACATCAGCGCGGCTCTTGCGTTGCTGACCGAGACTGACGGCGCAAGCAAGATCATCGCAGGCGGACAGTCGCTCGGCCCGATGCTCAATCTGCGCCTGGTCCAGCCGGACCTGGTCATTGACATCTCGGGACTTTCCGAACTCACGCGGGTCGAACAGTCCGGTGACGAACTCGTCATCGGTGCGTGCGTGACACATTCGGATATCGAGGACGGCCGAATTCCCGACGTCACGCGTGGCGCCATGCAACGTGTCGCCGCCGGGATCGCTTACCGCGCCGTGCGCAACCGCGGTACGATCGGCGGATCCTTGAGCCATGCCGATCCAGCCGCGGATTGGGTCACGGTCCTGCCCGCCCTTGGCGCGAGCGTCAGGCTTCGCAGTGTCGATGGTATTCGCAATCTTGCGGCTGGGGATTTCATCACCGGCGCACTCGAGTCGGCGCTGGATCCCGGCGAAATCGTGGAAGCGATCCGCGTGCCGGTAATGCAGCCATCAGCCCGCTGGGGTTATGTCAAGGCCAGCCGCAAGCCGGGCGAGTTCGCCCACGCGATGGCCGCAGTGCTGATCGACCCCGATCGAGCCACGGTGCGCGTCGTGGTTGGCGCCATCGACCGAGCGCCGATCGTTCTGAGCGACGCGGCATCGTTGTTCGGCGGGCACGTAACTAGCGATTTCAAGGAGCAGCTTGACGTGCGTGTGGCCAATGCGCTGCTGGTCACGGCCGGAGTTGCGAGCGCCGTGGACCGCCACATCCACGTCACCGTGCTGCGTCGCGCGATTCATGAGGCCGGCTCGTGAACCCGGTCGAGATCGCGGTCAATGGACGCAAGGTCAGTGCGTCGACCGAGCCGCGCACTCATCTTGCCGATTTCCTGCGCGATACGCTCAACCTGACCGGCACCCATCTCGGTTGCGAGCACGGCGTGTGCGGGGCATGCACGCTCCTGCTCGACGACATGCCGGTCCGCTCGTGTATCACCTATGCCGCGGCCTGTGACGGATCACGCGTCACGACGATCGAAGGCCTCGACGACGATGAGATCGCGACCGAGCTTCGCACGGCTTTCACGCGCGAGCACGCCCTGCAATGCGGGTACTGCACGCCGGGAATGTTGATCGCGGCGCGCGATCTCGTGCTTCGGCTGGAGACCGCGGACGAGCGCAGCATCCGGGTTGGCTTGAGCGGCAATCTGTGCCGCTGCACCGGCTATGTCGGGATTGTGCGCGCGGTGCGCGCGGTGATCGAGCGCCGGCGCGAACTCGGTATCCCGCCGATTGCAGGCGGCGGGCGCCAGCGACTCGGCCCCGCGGGGTCGCACAACGACACGGTCGACCGCGCACAGACGATCGCGGCGCGCATGCCTGCGAAGACTGAAGAATCCGCGCAACGAGCTGTCGTCGCGACGGACATCCCAGACTTCGTGCCCAACAAGGTCTTCGACGATCATTTCACCGTGGCCGCTCCGCCCGACGAGGTTTTCGAGCTGTTCGGCGATGTCAGGCAGATCGCGGCCTGTCTTCCCGGCGCTTTGGTGACGGACGTTCGGACGCCGGATCGCGTCGACGGCGTCTTCCGCGTCAAGCTTGGCCCGATTTCGGCAGACTTCCATGGCGCCGCCCGCATCGAGCGCGCCCCCGAGATCAGGGCGGGCCGCATCATCGCCGCCGGAAAAGACCAGCGCAGCGGCTCATCCACAAAGGGCGAAATCCGCTATCGCCTGGTGCCGATCGAACAGGACGCGGCGACACGCGTTGAACTTTCGATCGGCTACAGCCTGCATGGCTTGCTGGCCCAGATCGCCCGCGACGGACTCGTGCGTGACCTCGCGAGGCGCCTGATCGCGGATTTCGCGCGCAATCTCAATCGGTATCTTTCCAACGCTGGCAGCAGCGAAGTTGCGGACAAAGCCAGCCCACTCGACGGCGTCGCGCTGATGCTCGGCCTTCTGTGGGCAGGTCTGCGCGGGATCATCATTCGGATCGTTCGGGGCCAGTAGCGCCACTCTGCGCGTGTCGATCAGGACATCCCTTTCGGCGCCGGGAGCGCTGTGAAATGCTCCGCGACCTTCGCCGCAATCGCCAGCAGGCGGCGATCGCTGCCGGCGGGCCCGTCCAGCGCGAGCCCGATCGGCAGACCCGCGGGGCTCAGTCCGACGGGCAGCGTGACGCCGGGAATGCCGGCGTTGCTCGCGGGATCGGTATTGCGGATGAAGGTCAAAAATGTCGGCACGCGGTTGCCGTCGAGTTCGACCGTCTCGTCCTCCCCGATCGGCCGCGCCGTGAGCGGCGTCGTCGGGAAGATCGTCGCGTCGAGGCGCTGATGTGCGAAGCAATCGGCGAACATCTCGATCAGTCGCGGGCGGTGCGTGGCGATGGCAGCGGCATAGGCCGCGTCAGGAATCCGGGTGTCCTCATTCATCAGGCTCATCATCGTGGCCCGCACGTCCGGGCTCGCGGTCTGTTCGACGATCTGCTCCAGGGTGACGTCTGAACCGATCTCGCGCAGATAAGCCGGGATATCGGTCCTCGGCTCGTGGAGCGCGACAACGAAGCTCACGGCCTGGTCGGCCTCCGCGAGCCCGGGCAGGTCCATGTCGACAAGCGTGACACCGAGCTTTCTGAGAACCTGCAGCGCGTCCTCGCACGCCGCGGCGACGCCGCCCTCGAGATTTTCCCAATAATACTTGCGGGGAACGCCAAGTCGCAATCCGCGGAGATCGATTTCCGGGGCCTCGGTCTCGCCGGTCACGATGCCATCGAGCAGGCGCAGATCGTCCACCGAACGCGCCAGGGGACCGGCGGTATCGCGCGTCGATGCGATGGGCACGATGCCCTGTTGCGGCCAGCGCTTGAGCGTTGGGCGCAGGCCGAACAGGCCGCAGAGCGCCGCCGGCACGCGTATTGATCCTCCCGTGTCAGTCCCGATGCCCGCCGGCGCCAGCCGCGCAGCGACCGCCGCGCCCGTGCCCCCGCTCGACCCGCCTGGAATCATCCGGATATCATAGGGATTGCGGACCGCGCCGAAGGCCGCGGTGTTGCTGGTGATGCCGAAGGCGAGCTCATGCATTGTGTTCTTGCCGAAGACGATCGCGCCCTCGCGCCGCAGCGCCGCGACCACGGGCGCATCCCGCGTCGGCCGGCTGTGCCTCAGGGCGGGCGTGCACGCCGTCGTCGGGTAGCCGACCACATCGATGTTGTCCTTCACGCAGATCGGCACGCCATGCAGCAGATGCAGCCGCTTGCCCTGCCTGCGAGCAAGATCGGCCGCCCTCGCCGCTTCCAGAATCTTGTCGGAATCGCGCGCGACGAAGGCATTCAGATGCTCGTTCGCTTCCGCGCGCTTCAAGAGACCTGATGCAAGCGATTCAGCCGTTATGTCGCCATTGCCGATAGCGGTTGCTGCTTCGGTGAGGCTCAGCTGCCAGCCGTCGGCCATGTTGTCCCTCCCTTTTTGGTCGCGTTCGGTTCCAATCGGTGCCGCCGGCGCGCGAAGTCTGACCGCTCGCTTGCTACGGCGCAAGATAGCGCAACAGCTCGGGGCTGGTGCGAACCTCCGCCGCGCGACCTTGCAGCGCAACCCGACCGCGATCGAGCACATAGGCGTAATCGGCAACGCGAAGCGCAAGATCCAGGTGCTGCTCGACGACAATCACGGCGATCTCCTTGGCGAGCTCGATCAGCCGCTCCGTGATCTCCTCGATCACCCCGATCCAGACTCCTTCGGTCGGCTCGTCCAGCAGCAGAAGCTGCGGTTCGCCCAGCATCGCACGGCTGATCGCCAGCATCTTGCGTTCGCCGCCGGACAGCGTGCCAGCGGGCTGGTCGAGCCGCTGGCCGAGTTTCGGGAAGATCGCCAGCACGCGATCCATTGCGTTCGGCTTCCGGTTGGAGAGCGCCCCGACCGCAAGATTGTCCCTGACCGACAGCCGCGCGAACACGGCATGCTCCTGCGGCACATAGCCGATCCCCATCCGCGCGCGCTCCTCGGTGCGCATCTGCGTGATGTCCCGGCCGTCGAACATCATCTCGCCACGAAGCGCTGCAAGCTCGCCCATGATCGTCTTCATCAGCGTGGTCTTGCCGGCCCCATTGCGGCCGAGCAGCGCCACGCCGCCGCGCCAGGGCACGGCGATGTTGACGTCGAACAGCACCTGGCTCCGGCCATAGCCGGACGAGACGTGGCGGATGTCGAGAAACTGTTTGTCAGGCACGACGCAGATAGATCTCCTGGACGCTCTTGCTCGCCTGGATCTCCGCGACCGTACCTGACGCCAGGACCCGACCCTGGTCCAGCACCGTCAACCGGTCGCAGATATCGCGGATGAAATCCAGATCATGTTCGACGATCACGAGGGAACAGCGCTGCTTGATCGGCTGCAGCAGTTCGCCGGTGACGCGGCGCTCTTCGAGGCTCATGCCGCCGGTCGGCTCGTCGAGCAGCAATAGCCGCGGCTCGCCGGCAAGCGCCATCGCGATCTCCAGCCATTGCTGCTGGCCGTGCGACAGCGTTGACGCGGCATCATCGGCGCGGTCCGCGAGGCGAAACTGGCCCAGCATTGTCATGACCTTATCGTGCAGTCTACCGCGCGTCCGCGAAAACACCAGATCGACGAGCCGCGACTGCGCCTGCAGCGCGAGCAGGATGTTGTCGTAGAGCGTGAGCGTCGGCAGCACGCTGGTGATCTGGAACTTCAGGCTCATGCCGGCGCGGGCGCGCTCGGTCGGCGTGAGCGCCGTGATGTCCTTGTTGACGAAACGCACGCTGCCCTGCGTCGGCACCTCGGCGCCCGCGATGCATTTCATCAGCGTGCTCTTGCCGGAGCCGTTGGGTCCGATCAGGCCGTGGAATTCCTGTTCGCCGACCGTCAAGGCCGCGCCATCGAGCGCCATCAGCTTACCGAAGATCTTGCTGATGCTTTTCGCTTCGAGCAGCGGCATCACGATGTCCTCTTCGGCGGCCGCCCAAAACGGCCGACGCGTTCGCGCTCACCGAGCACGAAGCTGATCAGGCCGAGCGGCCGGAACAGGATGACGAGCAGCAACAAGAGCCCAAGGATGATCGGCCAGATGTCGCGGTAATTGTCCGAGAGCCAGAAGCTGACGCCTTCAATGATCGCGGCGCCGACGACGGCACCGATCAAGGTTCCTGAGCCGCCGAACAGCGCGTAGAGCACGACCTGGGTCGAGAACACCACGCCCAGCATGTTCGGCCAGACGAACCCCTCATGGAAGGCGTAGAGGCTGCCGGCGAGCCCCGCGATGGTGCCGCCGACGGCGAACACGATCGCCTTCAGATGCTGCACCTTGTAGCCAAAGAAGGCGATGCGCTGCTCGTTCTCGCGCAGCCCCGCCAGTGCGAGCCCGAATTGCGAGCGCACCAGGACGCGGCAGAGCAGATAGGCAACGATGAGAATGCCGAGCGCGAGATAATAAAAGACCGCACCTTCCTCGAATTCGTAGGACCCGAGCGTCATCGACGGGATGGATGGAATGCCGTTCTGGCCGCCGAGATAGTACCAGCCGCGCGCCAAGCGGTCGGCCGCGTAGGATCCCGTCAGTGTGCCGAGCGAGACGAAGATGACGCTCGATGGATGGCGCCCGAGCAGCAGGAAGCCGCCGAGCAGCAGCGAAGAGGCCAGCCCAATCAGGGCGCCCGCCGGCAGCACGAGCAGGATCGAGGTGACGTCGAGATCCCGCGCCAGCAGCGCCACGCCATAGCCGGCCGAGCCGAAGAACAGCGCCTGCCCAAAACTCATGATGCCGGCATAGCCCCACACCAGATCGAACGACAGCGCGAACAGCGCGAGGATCACGACGCGGGTCGCAAACACCGTGAGATAGTCCTGCAGGACCAGCGGCAGAATCAGCGCAAGCCCGAGCGCGAGCACCTCGACAACAGGCAATATCCTGCGCCGCGCCGCGACGGGCCGTACGGCCAACTCACCGCCAGACGCGCATTCAACGGTCGGCGTATCCGGCCCTCCGCTCGCCGCGGGGCGGAGCGCCTGTCTTGCTGCATCCATCGGTTACTCAGCATTCCTTGGGATCGACGAGACCATCGCTGCGTCCCACGATCTCATAGTTTCCGCCCTTGGCGACGGCCGTGTACATCTTCATCTTGCAGTGGCGCTTGCCGGGGACCATCTCGGCAGAGCCGCCCGGACCTTCGGTAATCTTGGCATGGTCAAGAGCGGCCGCGACCGATTCGCGATCGACCTTGCCCGCCTCCTTCACCGCAGCTTCCCACAGCTTCAGCCCGCGATAGGTTCCGGTCGCAGCGCTCCCGGCCGCGAACAGGAAGTTTCCGGGAAAGTCCTTGTCATAGGCCGCCTGGATCTTTGCGCTGACCGGATCATCCTTGGTCAGCACCTTGAAATAGTCGAGACAGCTCGCCAGACCCTCGATCTCGTTGGCCTGATTGATGTTGAGTGTGTTCTCGTCATAGTAGACGCAAGAGAGGCGTCCGCCGTTCTTCTGGAAGCCGGCCTCATAGAGCTGCTTGAAGAACGGTCCGACACCGGGCGGGATCACGGTGTTGAACACGACCTCGACCTTGTTGGTCATGATGCGGTTGACGGTCGCTGAAAAGTCGACCTGGTCGAGCGGATAATATTCCTCGAACACGACCTCGCCGCCGCTCGCCTCGATCACCTTGCGGGCATATTCGTTGAGCAGATGCGGCCAGACATAATTGGCGCTCGGCAGCGCGAACCGCTTGCCGCCGTTCTTGATCAGCCAGGGAATGAACTCGTCGCATTGCTGCGCCGGCGTCGGCCCGGTGCAGAACAGATAGGGCGTGCATTCCTTGCCCTCGTAGAGCTGGGGATAGATGTAGAGTGTCTTGCCGCGCGCCACGATCGGGTCCTTGATCGCGTTGCGCATCGAGCTCGTGATGCCGCCCAGCACCATGTCGACCTTGTCGCGCTGGATCAGCTTGCGGACATTGCCGACCGCGACCGACTCGTTGGACGCTGTGTCCTCGATATAGAGCTCGATCGGACGGCCCAGCAGGCCGCCACCGCCGTTGATTTCCTTGATCACCATTTTTGCGACATTGGCGTCGGCATTGCCGGCATAGCCGATCGGGCCGGTCAGGTCGGTGGCGATGCCGACCTTGATCGGCGCCTCCGTGGCGTTGGCCCAGTCGGGCCGGATCACCCAGCCGCCGAGTCCGGTCGCGATCGCGCCGGAGGCGAAGGCAAAGTGGGAGAGAAAACGTCGTCGTGTCTGGTGAGTCCGTTCCATGGACATCCTAAACCCCTTTTCCCGAAATGAGGCCCTGCGGCCGGAATTTGATGAAGGCGATGGCAAGCACGAAAACGAGGACGTCGGCGACGACCGGCGCCATGACCCAGGGCAGCGCCGCGCTCAACGTGCCGATCACGCCGGCGCCCGCGACCGGACCGATGAAGGACCCGACCCCGCCGACCATGACCGCGACAAAACCCTGGATCAGGAAGCGGATGCCGAGATCGGCGAACAGGCTGAACACCGGCACGATCAGCGCACCGGCAAGGCCCGCCAGCGCCGCGCCGAACGCAAAGGCGGCGCCATAGATCGTGGGCGTCGAGATGCCCGAGGCGCGCGCCAGCGCCGGATTTTCCAGCGTAGCGCGGACGCGGAGGCCAAAACTCGTCCGTGACAGCAGAAGGTAACAGCCGGCCATCACCACTGCTGTCACCACGACGATGGTGAAGCGCCAGGCCGAGATGTGAACGGCCCCGAAATCGATCGACCCGCCGATCGGCTCGGGCACGGAGATATAGAGTCCCCCGATCAGGCCGCGGACGCATTCCCTGATGATCAGGCCGAGCGCGTAGGTTCCCAGCATCGCCACGATCGGTGCGGCGTAGAAGCGCCGGATGATGAGTGCTTCCAGTACGAAGCCGAGCGCGCCGACCAGGAATGGCGCGGCGACCATTCCACTCCAGACTGGAAGTCCGTGGCTGTAGGCGAGGTAAGTGACGTAGGCGCCGAGCAGGACGAATTCGCCCTGCGCGAAATTGAAGATCCCCATCATGCTGGCGATGATCCCCAGTCCCAGCACCACCAGGACGATGATCGCACCAAAACTCAAGATCTCGAACGATGCTACGAAGACGTTGGCCATGCTCCCCTGTTCCGAGCGGTCCGCCGCCCCTCACATCGTCTTCCAGTCGCCGGATTTTTCGAACGCGTGCGCGGCGCGGTAGATCGTCGCTTCGGCGAAGTGGCGGCCGACCAGCATCAGGCCGACGGGAAGGCCATCGACCATGCCGCAGGGCAGCGACATCGCCGGGTGATGGGAGATGTCGAACGGCGCGGTGTTGCTGATCATCTCCAGCGCGCGGGCGACATAGTCCTCGCGACTCGCGCCCGGCGGCGGCAGCGGCGTCGCCTTCATCGGCGTTGTCGGCATCAACAGGAGATCGTAGGTCTCGAGCGCCTGGTCATAGGCGGCGGTCAGCCGGCGAGAGATGTTGAGCGCCTTGCCATAATAGCGTGAGCCGAAGATGTTGTTGATGTAGGTGCCGATCATCAGGAAGAGCTTTGTGGTTTCCGACAGCGAGTCGGCCTGCCGGCGCCAGCCACGATGGAAATCCATCAGCGATGTCGAATAGAGATCCGAGCGGCTCAGGCCGTAGCCGTCGCCGTACATCATGGTCTGGGTCATGCCCTCGGTACCGATCGGGGTCCAGATCGCGGGCCCGAGCAGGTGCATTGGGATGGACACCTCCTCGACCTCGGCACCAAGAGCCTTCAGACGCTTTGCCGCCTCGCGCACGCTTTCGTTGACCGCCGGCTCGGCGCCGGCTTGCTCAAAGCCTTCCTTCAGCACGCCGATCTTCATGCCCTTGACGCCCTGCCCGAACGCCTTGGTGTACTCCGCAACCTCGGGCGATTTGATACGGGGATCGTAGCCGTCATCGCCAGCGAGGACTTCGAGCAGCAGCGCGTTGTCGGCAACGCTGGCGGTCATCGGCCCGGTGTGATCGACAAAAATCTCGATCGGCATGATGCCGGTGTAGGGCACCAGGCCCCAGGTCGGCTTCATCCCATAGATGCCGCTGAACGATGCCGGCATGCGGATCGAGCCGCCCTGGTCACCGCCGATCGCCATGTCGACCTCGCCGAGAGCGACGACCACGGCGCTGCCGGACGAAGACCCGCCTGCCGAATAGCCCATCTTGTAAGGGTTATGCACCGGACCGACCGAGCCGGTGTGGCTGCCGCCCGACATGCAGAAATGCTCGCAATGCACCTTGCCCACGATCTCGGCCCCGGCATCGAGCATGCGGGTGACGATGGTCGCATCGAAATCGGGAACGTAGCCCTCCAGCGTCGCCGAGCCGTTCATCATGGGCACGCCGGCCAGCATGATGTTGTCCTTCAGCGCAACCGTCTTGCCCTTCAGCTTGCCGCTGGCCGCGCCCTTCACCGTCGCTTTGCGATACCAGGCATTGCGCGGGTTCTCCTCCGGGCCCGGCCGGTAACCCGGCGTCCGCGGATATCTGACCACGGGCACCTCGTCCGGCATCGCGGCCACGAGATTGTAGGCATCGATCGAACCCTGCATCAGGCCTCGGAACGAGGCGACGTCGTCCTCGGTGAGCGACAGGCCACATTGCGCGGCAACCGCGCGTAGCTGGGCGGGAGTGGGAAGCGCGACCGACAACGGGGTTCTCCTGGCTGAAAATCGTCCGCATGAATCGCGCCAGGTGGCCGCCGACGGCCCCGCGCAACATCAGCATCGATATTCAAAACGGAAACATTTTCCTTTTCAAGTATTATTTTGCAAGAATGCCCGCGACGCTCGCCCGCCTCAGTCAGAATGTCTTCAGGAGCCTGAAATCGAGTCCGTCGGCTTCGGCGAGATACATCGGCATCTCCGCCTCGCCTTTCCGAATGGTCACGAGGCCACGCGCGCCGACATATTGAATATTGCGCGCAGCCGCCGCGAGCGGCCCGCACAGCAGGCATCCGGCGCGCTCGGCCGCAGCCTTCAGAAACCTCAGTCCCTCGTAATTGGACTGCCCGATCGATCCGATCGGCGGCGCGTTGGCGCCGAACATGCCGTGATAATTGGCGAGGAACTCGTCATTGGCCTTGGAGCCGATCGAGTTGAAATAGCCCGATGCGCAATAAAGGTTCTCCGTATTGTCCGCGCCGATGCCGAGCAGCACCGTCTCGTCCATAGCGCCCGCAAGCCGAAGCGTGGTCGCAGCCAGGGCGCATTCGCCGAAGGCGCGGTTGAACGTGATCGAGTCGGCGCCGATCAGCGAGATCAGCACGACGTCCGGCTTCGCAGCGCGGATGCGCGCAAGATGCGCCTCATGGTCATCCCGGCCCAGCGGCACGAACTCCTCGCCGACGACGCGTCCTCCGGTTTCAGCGATATATCGCTTCACGGCGCGGTGCGATTGCCACGGCCACACATAGTCGCTGCCGATCAGGTACCAGCGCCTGGCTCTCTTGGTATCCGCGAGCCAGGCGATCGCAGGGCGGCTCTGGGCTCGGGGGACCTCACCGATCGCCATCACGCCGGGCGTCTGTTCGCCGCCTTCATAGACCGGCGTGTAGACATAGGGCACGCGGTGGCGCGTGACCTTGCGCAAGGCGACCCGCACGGCGCTGATGTGCGATCCCATGATCACGTCGACTTCGTCGTTGGCGATCGCTTCGGCTGCGCGCTGCGTCACCTCCTCGATCGAGTCACCCGCCTCATAGAACGACAGTTCGATCTCACGGCCGAGAATGCCGCCGCGCTTGTTGATCTCGGCCACCGCGAGCAGCACGCTGTTGGTCGAGATCGGCCCCCAGATCCCCGGCGATCCGCAAAAGGTCAGGAAATTGCCGACCCGCAATTTGTTGCGCGCGCCGCCGCCCTTTGAAAATCCAGAGTTGAGGGAAAGGAGTGGTGGATGGGTTGCCGTGGTCGACAGGTTCCGCAACATCTGCGGAGGCATCGGAGGGCCGCCCGACCCTGCAGAGCTAGCCGTCGAAAGCACACCACCCCCCTATGGCGCCGTGCACCGCTTCAACCTGCGCCATTTCGGTATCCACCTCGTCCGGCAAATATCCTATTTGAAAATATTGAAACTTCAACATTTGAAGTGCATATAGAAATGGCATGAACTGCCGGGCAATCATTCAATATGGGTCGAAACAAGATCTCCAGCATCGGTAAACAGCCGGATCAGAACTCCCCGATCACCGAACACCTCGCTTACCTGCTCGCTCAAGCCAACCGCGAGATCAACCGGCAGCTTGAAGAGCGGCTGGGCAAGGAAGGCGTGCCGGTGGAACAATGGCGGATTCTGAAGGTCCTCTCCGACGGCAACGGCCGCTCGATGGGCGAGCTTGCCGATGCGGTGCTGCTCAACCACCCCACCCTGACCAAGATGATCGACCGCATGGTCGCCGATGCCCTGGTCTATCGGGTGCAGGACCCCAAAGACCGCCGCAAGGTGCTGATGTTCTCCTCGGACCGCGGTCAGGCGCTGTGCACGCGTCTGAACTCGCTCGCGGTGAGTCAGGAGGCCCATATCGTGGAGAATTATGGCGACAAGTCCACCAGCGAGCTCAAGCGACTTTTGGAAAGCCTGATCGATAGCGCCAACTGACCGGTCGAGAATGCGTAAAAACATCCGTCGCGGTGGTTCGTATTTGCTACCGGGCAATGTGTCAGGCCTCGCGCGCATGATCGAGGGAGGCAGGGACACAGGCCAAAACCCTCGGCACCGATCTCTCAGATCGTCCGTTTCGTTCGCTGCAACATTGACCTATACCGCCTGATCTGCGCGCTGTATGCCACCCGACGAACAGATCGTTCTGACGTGTGACGGTGTAATTGATTTGCTTGGCCGGCGCATTCCGTGCCGAGTTGTGACCTGCGCCAACTCAGCGGCTGCAGACGACAACCAGTTCGAGCGCGGTCGATAAAGATACACGTGATTTCAGAGCTTTAGATGGTGGGGGAGGCAGGACTCGAACCTGCGAAGCCATGAGGCGGCTGATTTACAGTCCTCTCCTTCCCTTTGAAATTGCTCAGGTATGTAAGCAATCTTATCCGCTGCCCACGACCTTCGGCCGAGGCTACCCGCTTGCGCGCCACCCGCCGCGTCGTCTCGACGTTCCCCACAATGTAGTCCCGTCGCGTACCCTCGACATCGCTCTTCTGGAGGTGGTCCGCTATGTCGTCGATTGGCGCACCGGCCTCGCGCGCCTCGGTGCCGCCGCCATGACGGGCTCGGGAACTCCAAACATCGTCGGGCACGCCGGCCGCTTCCGCGACGCGCGTCCTGTCCTGTCGTGGAGAGGCCATTCCACCCGGACACAAACCGCAAGGTGACTTCGTCGCGAGGCCAAGGGCGAGATGCAGGATGCCATAAATTCGGCGAGGCGCATCGGTCACGACTACATGACAACCTCGATGAGACGCGGTCCCCGATGTTTCACTGCGCTTGCAAACTGCGACGCGAACTCCTCGACAGAGATTGCCCGGCTGGCCTCGACGCCCATGCCAGACGCAAGCTTGACCCAATCGAGTTCAGGATTGTGCAGATCGAGCATCGAAAACGCCTTGGGTCCGGGATCGCCGGCCCCGACCCGGGCGAGTTCGATGTTGAGGATCGCATAGGAGCGGTTGGCGAAGACCAGCGTGGTGACGTCGAGGGATTCCCGGGCCTGGGTCCATAGCGCCTGCAGCGTGTACATCGCCCCGCCGTCGCCGTGCAGGCAAACGACCTTCCGGTCCGGGCAGGCAATCGCGGCGCCGGTGGCGACGGGAATGCCCTGCCCGATCGAGCCGCCGGCCAGCGCAAGATGATCATGCGGCTCGATATTGGCCGCAAAGCGGTGAACGCCGCCGCCCGCAGTCGCGCCTTCGTCGGACATGATGGCGCCGCTTGGAAGATGATGGGCAATCACCTGTCCAGCCGTGGCCGGATTGAGCGGCCCGCTGGGAATATCGGGCTTCCGCAAGACGCCGACATGTGACGGCTGCTTCGGTGCCTTCACCGCATCGACAAGAGCTTCCAGGGCGAGCGTGCCGTCCTCATGCGGGTGAGCGAGATGAAGAATCCAGCAATCCTCGGGCGTGCACCAGGACGGCTCGTTCGGATAGGCAAAGAAACTGACCGGAGGTTTTGCGCCGACCAGGATCAGCTGCTCCGTCCCTTGCATGAAATCGACGATCTGCTCGGCGAAATAGGGAACGCGCTCGACCTCGACGCGGCCGGCACCGCGCTGGCTCCGCGGGGCAAACGTATCGCAGGCCAGTCGTGCGCCGGTCGCCGCGGCGATTCGGCCGGCGGCGGCGAGCCCGCGCTCCTTCAGCGCGGCGCCGCGGATCAACATCATGGTCTTCCTGCCCGATCTGAGCGCGGCCGCGGCGTGATCGATCGCCTCGTTAGCCACGATGGCGGGTTCCGGCTTCGGCAACGCCGGCGCCGGGCGGTCAGCGTCCAGCCATGCCGTGTCGGCGGGCAGGATCAATGTCGCGATCTGACCGGGGTATTGCAGCGCCGCCTGCACGGCGCGCGCGCCGTCAGACGCGACGGTCCGGGAACTCGCCGAGGCATGCACCCAGGCCGAGACCGGCCGCGCAAAGCCATGGACGTCCGACGCAAGCGGCGCGTCATATTGCGCATGATAGGTCGCGTGGTCACCGACGATGTTAACGACCGGCGTTCCAGCACGACGGGCGTTATGGAGATTGGCGAGCCCGTTCGCAAGCCCGGGCCCCAGATGCAGCAGGGTGGCGGCCGGCTTCTCCGCCATGCGGCCGTAACCATCCGCCATCCCGGTCACCGCGCCTTCGAAAAGGCCGAGGACGGCGCGCATGCCGTCGACCCTGTCAAGCGCCGCGACGAAATGCATTTCGGAGGTGCCTGGATTGCCGAAACAGACCTCGACGCCCGATGCGACGAGCGTCCGCAAAAGGCTTTCCGCGCCATTCATGTCGGTCTCCCCTAATGCTCCCTCGAGCGTTGAGTTCGTGATGCCGATCGCCAGTCGCCCCGTTGCCTCGCAGGTGTCAGACGAAGGCACTCAGCCCGGTAATGGACTTGCCGACGATCAGCGTGTTCATCTCTCTGGTGCCCTCATAGGAGTAGATCGCTTCCGCATCGGCCACGAAACGTCCGATGTGGTTTTCGAGGAGAATGCCGTTGCCGCCGAGCAGCTCGCGTGCATAGCCGACGGTCTCGCGGCATTTGACCGTGCAGAACGCCTTGGCAAGCGATGCATGCTCGTCCAGCATCACGCCTTCGTCCTGAAGCTGGGCGAGCCGCAGCATCATTGCCTGCGTCGAGGTGACATTGCCGAGCATGCGGACCAGCAGATCCTGAACGAGCTGGAATCCGCCGATCGGCCGTCCGAACTGGGTCCGCTCGGTTGCATAGCGCAATGCGTGTTCGTAGGCGCCCATCTGGCAGCCCACGGCGAACCAGGCCACGCCGGTGCGCGTCATTCGCAACACCTTCGCCGTGTCCTTGAACGAGTTCGCGTTCTGCAGCCGATCCGCCTCCGGCACCCGGCAGTCATCCAGGGTGATGAGCCCGTTCTGGACGACCCTCAGCGCCATCTTGGTCCTGATCTTTTCGACGGAAAAACCGGGATTGTGCTTGCCAACGACGAAACCCTTGACCTGGTTTGAGCCCTCCTCGCGCGCCCAGATCACGTTGATATCGGCGAAGGTGGCATTGCCGATCCATTTCTTCTGGCCGTTGAGGATCCAGCTGTCGCC
>Ga0070709_10000316_pt1 | contig 30713 bp, 28 predicted proteins | sample LARL51metaG_FD_65449 | JGI IMG/M metagenome (GOLD analysis project Ga0070709, IMG submission 65449) | Corn, switchgrass and miscanthus rhizosphere microbial communities from Kellogg Biological Station, Michigan, USA - LAR L5-1 metaG | ecosystem: Host-associated > Plants > Roots > Rhizosphere ... | reverse complement strand
CTTCGACGACTGCGACGCGCTGCTGCGCGAACCCGGTGTGCGGGTGCGGCTGGTCGAGGACGCCGCCCGGCTCGGCGACCCCGACCTCGTCGTGCTGCCCGGCAGCAAGGCGACGCGCGCCGACCTCGACGCCCTGCGCGCCCGCGGCCTCGACGCGGCCCTGTGGGGGGCGCGCCAACACGGCACCGCGGTGCTCGGCATCTGCGGCGGCTTCCAGCTCCTCGGCGCGACGATCTCCGACACGGCCGGTGCGGATGACGGCTCGCCCGGCAGCTCAGCTGGGCTCAACCTGCTGCCCGTGTCGACGGAGATGTCGGGCACCAAGACGGTGCGCCCCGTGCGCGGCGAGGTGCTGCCGCGACCGGGCATCTTCGCCCTCGCCGCCGGCGCCGAGGTGCGCGGCTACGAGATCCACGCCGGCCGCACCGACCCCGTCGCCGCGCCGCTGCTGCTCGACGGCGCCCGCGAGGACGGCGCCACCAGCGAGGACGGCTGGGTCGCCGGCACCCACGTGCACGGGCTGCTCGACACCGCCGCGGTGCGCCGCCCGCTCCTGCAGGCTGTCGCCGCGCGGCGCGGTCGCACCTGGTCGCCCGGCCCGCCCGTGCCCGGCGTCGACGAGGAGCTCGACCGCCTCGCCGATGCGGTTGCTGCCGCTCTCGACATGAACGCACTGCGGCGCATCATCGCGGAGGGCGTGGCGTGAGCCACCTGCTGCTCGTCCTCGGCGGCGCACGCAGCGGCAAGAGCGCCTACGCGGAGCAGCGCATCACGGCCAGCGGCGTCGACGACGTCGCCTACGTTGCCACCCTCCTGCCCGGCGATCCCGCCGTCGACGCGCGCATCGCCGCCCACCGGGCGCGACGGCCGTCGTCGTGGTGGACGGTCGAGGCAGGTCGCGACATCGCCACCGCCATCCGCGAGACCGGCACGCACCAGGCGCTGCTCCTCGACGGCTTCGAGCTGGCCCTGGCCGTCGCGGAGCCGGAGGACGACGCGTCCGCGCGCAGCTTCGCCGAGGGCGTCGCCGCGGCGGCGCGCTACGCGTGCGAGCGGCTCAGCGTCGTGGTCAGCGCGGAGGTCGGGCTCGGCGTCGTGCCCTCGACCGCCGCGGGCGTCGACTTCCGCGATCGCCTCGGCGCCGCCAACCAGGTGCTGGCCGCGCACGCCGACGAGGTCGTGCTGGTCGTCGCCGGACTGCCGCTGCCGCTCAAAGGGACGGCGTGAGCCTCGCGATCGCCACCACCGCCGTCGCGCGCGTGCCGGCCACCTGCGGTGAGCTGCTGCAGGGCGTCGGCGAGGACGGCCCAGTGCTCGTCTCGCTGCCGGTCGACCTCCGGGGCACGGTGCGCGTCACGCTGACGCGCGAACCCGTGCTGTCGGTCACGCCGTCGCTGCCCAAAGCGCGCACCGCGCTGCAGCTGGCCCTCGATCGCACGGGCTGGAGCGGTGGCGCCGTGGTCGAGCTGGGTGGCGAGATCCCTGCGGCTCGCGGTATGGGCTCGAGCACCGCGGACGTCGCCGGTGTCATCGCCGGCGTCTGCACTCTCGCGGGCGTGTCGCTCGGCGACGGCGAGCTGGTGCGCCTGATGACGCAGGTGGAGCCGAGCGACTCCAGTCCGCTCTCCGGGCTGTGGGCGATCGACCACGTCGACGGGACGCGCACAGAGCGGCTTGGTGAGGCGCCCATTGGCTGGTGGGTCGTCGCGGTCGACAGTGGTGTGGCCATGCACACCCTCGACGTCCACCGTGACCGCGGCGCCGGGCCGCGACTGCCCGCGGGCCTGCTGCGCGACACCGCCTGGAACGACGCGCGGGCGGTCGCGCGCCTCGCCACCGAGTCGGCACTGCGCAACAAGGAACGGCTGCCGCACCCGGCGTTCGACGCTGTATTGCGGAGCGCGCAGCGTCTCCATGCGCCGGGCATCTGCGTCGCGCACAGCGGCAGCCTCTGCGCCGTGATCTGCGCCGGTTCAGTTCAGGCGCGCGATGCGCGCGATCTGCTCGCCGCGCAGGGATTGACTCGTGTGTCCATGCTGCGTGTCCACAGCCCTGGCCTGCGAGTCGAGGTGGAAGCGGCGCCGGCGGCGTAGTCGTGGCCCCGGCGGGACTCTGTGCGGCGATCGCGGCACGACACTTCGTGCGGTTCCGGTACAACGACCGCTGGCGTGTGGCCTACCCCTGCGCCCACGGCTGGCTGCCGACGGGCAACGAAGGCCTGCGAGCACACGAGGTGCAGCTCGTCAACGGCCGGCTGCGCACCCTGCCGGGGCGGATGTACCTGGTCTCGCGTCTCGATTCACTGACCGTGACCGACCAGGACTTCGCCGCACCGCCGCCCGGCTACCGGCGTGGCGACCGCGGCATGACACGCATCCACTGCGAGCTGTAGCCGGGCAGAGTCGTGCCTCGACCTCAGCGTGAGGCTTCGTACGAGATGCGCGGGTCGGCCCAGGTGTAGGCGAGGTCGGCGATCAGGTTCCCGACCACCACGAAGACGCTGAGGATCAGCAGGATGCCCAGCAGGATGGAGTAGTCGTTCGAGCTGGCCGAGTCGACGAAGAGCCGGCCCATGCCCGGCCAGTTGAAGACGAACTCGGTGACCACCGCGCCGACGAAGAGCTGCGGGATGTCGAGGCCCATCAGGGTGATGAGTGGAAGCAGTGAGTTGCGCAGGGCATGCCGAAGCACGACCCGCCCTTCGGCGAGCCCTTTGGCGCGGGCCGTTCGGATGTAGTCCTGCGAGAGGACCTCGAGCATCGACGAACGTATGTATCGGGCGTACTGCGCGATGCCCTGCACGGCCAGGACGATCACGGGTAAGACGAGGTGCCAGGCCAGGTCGAGCAGGCCCGTGGAGTTGTTGGAGTGCATGCCGCCTTCGGGGAAGATGGTCGGGAACCCGTGCTCGTGGGGGAAGACGGCGAAGGCGAAGATCAGCATCGACCCGAACCAGAAGTTCGGCAGCGAGATGCCGATGAACGACGCCGTGGTGACGAAGTTGTCCAGCTTGCTGTACTGCTTGACCGCGCTGATGATCCCGATCGGCACCGCGATCAGCAGCGTGACGATGTACGAGCTGATCATCAGGATGCCGGTGTTGCCGATCCGCAGCCCGATGGCGCCCGATACGCTGTTGTGCTGGGTCAGCGACTCTCCCAGGTCGGGCGGCCACTTGAGCAGGTTCCGCAGGAAGATGCCGTACTGGTAGATGAAGGGCTTATCAGCACCGAACCGGGCGATGATCGCCGCCTTCTGCGCCTGGGACTGGTTGGGGCGGTTGATGAGGAACGCGTACGGCTTCTCGGGCAGCGCCCAGAGGAGCGCGTAGACCACGAAGGTGATGACCACGATGGTCAGCAACCCCAGGAGCAGCCGGCGCACCACGTAGCGCCACATCTAGGCAGTCGCCTCCATGCCTGTCGGGGCCCCCTGCGGCCGGGTCATGTGCGGAGGCGAGTATAGCCGCAGGGTGGCGGCGGGGAAATCACCCGTGAGGGGGACGAACAGATGCTCGTTTGGGCGTCGCGGGGGTGGTGGTCAGCGGGGGACTCGAACCCTCGACCTCGCGGATGTGAACCGCGCGCTCTAACCAACTGAGCTAGCTGACCACGCCGGAGCGAAGGGGGATTGTACAGCGAGGCCTCCGCCGCACAGTCACCCACTGCGCCGCCTTACCCTTCACGGGCCACCACTCTGAGAGGAGAACGAATCGTTGGACCCGAGAGGCGCCGTCGCCATCGTCACCGGAGGGGCGTCCGGACTGGGTGCCGCAACTGCGCAGCGCCTCGCCGAGCGCGGAGCCGCCGTCGTCATCCTCGATCTCCCCAGCAGCCAGGGGGGCCGCACCGCCGCAGGTCTCCCCGGCGAGGCGGATCACACATTCGCGCCGGCCGACGTCCAGGATCCCGACGCCGTGCAGGCAGCGGTCGACACGGCGACGAGCCGTGGCCCGCTCCGCATCGCCGTCAACTGCGCCGGCATCGGCACGCCGGGAAAGGTCGTCGGCCGCGATGGTGCACCGATGCCGCTCGAACAGTTCGCCCGAGTGGTCGGCGTGAACCTGATCGGCACCTTCAACGTCGTCCGCCTTGCCGCCGCAGCCATGCTCGCCCAGCCGCCCACAGACAGCGGTGAGCGCGGTGTCATCGTCAACACGGCCAGCATCGCCGCCTTCGACGGCCAGATCGGCCAGGCCTCGTATTCCGCGAGCAAGGGCGGCATTGTGGGTATGACGCTGCCGCTGGCCCGCGACCTCGCAGCGCAGCGCGTGCGCGTCTGCACCATCGCCCCCGGCATCTTCGACACGCCGTTGATGAACTCCGCTCCCGACAACGTCAAGGACGCGCTGGCCGCCAGCGTGCCCAACCCCAGCCGCTTCGGGCGGCCCGACGAGTACGCCGCCCTGGCCCTCCACATCGTCGAGAACGCCTATCTCAACGGCGAGGTGATCCGCCTCGACGGCGCGCTGCGCATGGCTCCGCGCTAGGCTGCACACCATGTCCAGCAACGAGCGCCCCGTCCTCCTCTTCGGCGAGACGTACCACCACCCCAACATCTTCTACCGCTCCGGCTTCCTCGCCCCCGACCCCGTGGTCCTCGTCGACCGCGGTGGCGACGACACCACGCTCTGGACCAGCACGCTGGAGTTCGGACGTGCCCAGAAGGAGGCGCGCGTCGGCCAGGTGCGCTGCAGCGAGGAGCTCGGCCTCTCGGACATGCTCAAGAAGGCCGGCAGCGAGCAGGACGCCTGGTCGCTGCTCCTCCAGGCCGTCTGCCGCGAGCACGAGCTGGAGCAGATCGACGTCGATTCCGACTTCCCCGCTCTGTACGCCGACCAGCTCCGCCAGGGTGACATCGACGTCACTCCTCGTACCGACCTCTACCGCCGCGAGCGCCGCATCAAGACCGAGCAGGAGCTGCGCTGGATCGAGGAGACTGAGAACGCTGGCATGGACGCGCTCCAGCGCGCCATCGACGTCATCGCCGCCGCGGAGATCAAGGACGGACTGCTCCGCCGCAACGGCCGGCCGCTGACCGGCGACGACCTCGTTCTCGCCGTCGAGTCCCGCCTGCTCGAACTCGGCTGCACCACCACCGACTCCATCTGCGCCGGCGGCCCCGACTCAGCCGACCCGCATCGCCGCACCAGCGACGTGCTGCGCGCCGGACTGCCGATCGTGCTCGACATCTTCCCGTTCCACAAGACGACGCGCTACTGGGGGGACATGACCCGCACCGTCGTTCGCGGGACACCACCACCTGAAGTGGAACGGATGTGGGACGCGGTACGCGAGGCACAGCAGCTCGGCGTCGACATGATCAGGCCGGGGGTGAACGGGCGTGACGTGCACCTCGCGATCTGCGAGCTCTTCAAGCGACGGGGATACGCCTCCCTGCCCAGCGCATACCGCGACATCCCGTCAGGCGCGCGGTTCATCCATGGCACCGGTCATGGACTGGGGCTGGAGATCCACGAGTTCCCGCGCGTCAGCGACGTGGACGTGGTTCTGGAGGTGGGCGACGTCGTGACGGTCGAGCCGGGACTGTACGACCCGCGGCTCGGCGGGATCCGTATCGAAGACCTCGTGGTGGTCACCGAAGAGGGCGGCCGCAACCTGACGCCGTTGCCGAAAGTGTTCCGACTCGACTGAGCTGGTTCGCGGCTACCGGCGGCAGACGAGCGTTCCGTCGACATGCGCAGTACCGTGAGCCGGGTTGCCGGCGAGGGCCGGAACCGAGGCCCCCGCAACGATGACCTTGTTGCCGTTGTCGACCACGGTCAGCGTTGCCGAGTCCTGCTTCCACTCATACAGAACACCGTTGTGTGACACCTGGAGGAACACGACGCTGTTCTTCGTGTACGTCCCCGGCCCTTTATACCTCTCCACGTTGATCAGGGCCGAGAGCTGGCCGTAGTCGGGTAGTTGGCGGTTGACATACGCGTAGTAGTCGTCGATCTTGTTGACGCACTGCACTGCCTGGTTCTCGGTGAACGTGCACGGACCCTGGAATCGCAGGTTGCTGGCGGTCGGGCCGGCGGACTCCGGCAACGGCGAGCAGCCCGCGAGCGGCTGGTTGTCGTACGCGACGTTCCCGTGGACGGAAGGATCGGGGGTGATGCTCAAGAGGTCAGCCGCGCTGCCCTTGGTGCCTGAGCACGCCGCCAGCGGCAGCGTGGCCAGCCCGCACAGCGCGATGGCGACGAGCCGTTGCCACTGTCTCATGATGCCCATGCCCTCCTGACCGTCAATGAACCGACCATCACCGCCACGACGGCGGTCACACCCAACACCAAGAGATCGGTGCCCACACCGCGCAGGTCGGGATAGAAGAGGCACTGTCGCATGCCGTCGATGGCATAGCGAATCGGCACCGCGGCGCTGATCGCCCGCAACCAACCGGGCAGGAAAGCGATAGTGGTGAAGCCCCCACCCAGGAAGAAGAGGTATGTCGCCACGATCGACGCCGCCATGGCGACGACGCGCGCACGCCGGATCCACGCCCCCAAGGCCGCGCCGAGCCCTGCGGCGCAGAGCGCGGTAGCGACGAACACCGCCAGCAACGCCGGCCAGTGCTCCACCGGGGGCGCGATCACGCGGAGGAGGGTCGCGATGACGAGGATGGGCACCAATACCACCAGGCAGACGGCGACACCGCCAGCGAACCGGCCCGCGACCAGCCGCCAGGCCGGCTGCGGTGAGAGCACCAGGACGCGCGCGGTTCCCTGTTCGACATCGCGGGCGCTCAAGAGCGCGGTGCCCATCAATCCCACGCTCAGTACGAGCAGGACGAGCGCCGGCAGAACCTGATAGCGCATGAAGTCGACGTTGGTCTGGCGCAGCGGCAGCTCAGCAACCGCGACGCGATAAGGATTGGGCAACAGGACGCCTTGGCTGGGACCGGCCAGCTCGCCCTGGATTCCCAGCTGTGGAGCATCGAACTCAGCGGCCGAACGCGACACGGTGCGGCGGATGTCGTCGGCGAAGTCCACATCGACGTTGTTGAGGGTCAGATCTAGTGTCGCCTGATGTGTCGCCACCGCCTGGTCGAAGCCAGGCGGGATCACGATGACGGCAGCGGCAGTCTGGTCGTGCAGCATCCCTGCTGCCGTGGCCGCGTCAGTGACCGTCAACGAGTACGCCTCTGTGTCTGATTCGAGCACCCGGGCCATGGACTGGGCCTCGGGCCCGTTGCCTTCGACGACCAGCGCCACCGGCTGTCGGCCGACGGACAGCGTCAGCATCGCCAGCAGCACCGCCATACCCAGCGGGGGGACCAGCGCGCTCACGATGGTCCATGGTGAGCGGCGCCAGAGGGCGAGGTCGAGCCGTGCAAGGGCCAGGATGCCGCGCATCATCGTGCCATCCTCCGCCGCATCAGCGCCCAGGCGCCCACCAGGGCGACCGCCGCCCAGCCGGCCAACGCGAGCAGGTCAACGACGACCGGCTCCGGCGTCACGTGGAGCGAGTGAAAAGCGTGCTCGAGCACACCGACCGCGTAGTAGACCGGTGAGGCGTGGGCGACTGCCCAGATGATGTCGCCGTCGAAGCGCTCTGGCTCCAGCGCTCCGCTGTCGATGTAGAGGGGCAGCGCGATGCCGAAGATCAGCGCTGTGACCGGCAGGATGCGCCGGATCATCCCGCCGACGGCCGCGCCGACGCACGTGAAGATGACCACGCAGGCAAACAAGCCCAGGATCAGCTCCGCCGGGTTGATGGGCACCACGTGGTACAGCAGCACCACCAACGCCGTCGTGATCCCCATTGCGGCGAGAGAGACCATCCCGGTCGCGAGCAGACGTCCGCTCAGAGGCACCAGCGGGTGCATCGGACTCAGAGCCAGCACGCGGGCCGTCCCGGCCTCGAACTCGCGCGCGACCGCGATCGCGGCGAGCACCCCGGCGACAACCAGCGCGTCGAGCGCGAGCGCGCTGACCACGAGGTACGGGATGAAGTCGGTGTCGTGGGGGAGCACGTCGCGTTCGGCGGGCTGGAGCCGAATGCCGGGAAATCCCATCTGGTGCCCGAAGGCGATGATGGCGGACGGCAGCGCCCGCTGCACGTCGTCGGTCAGGTCGGCGTCGACGTTGTCGACGGCGACTGGGAGTGCGACCGTGTCGCCTCGCTGCACGGCAGCCGAGAAGCCATGGGGGATGGTTATGACGGCGACGAGATCGCCGCGCCGGAGCGCCGCGTCCGCGGCGGCCGCTGGCATGTTGCGCAGCGAGAAGGAGCGGTGCGCCTCGGCGAGATCAGCGACCAATCGACCCGCGGCAGGACCGCCGTCCTGGTCGACGATCGCCGTCGGCGCGCGGCTGCCGGTCAACCCGAAGAGACTCACCAGAAGGAGGAAGGTCACGGCCTGGATGACGGCGAGGATGAGTAGCAACGGCGATCGCCGAAGCTGCGCGGTCTCAGCGCGCAGTCCCTCCCACACCGCCCCCCACGGTGTCATGCCGTGACCGCCAGCGCACGGAACACCTCAGCCAGGTCGGCGGCGCGAACGCGCAGCCCGTCCACCGAAGTGGACCGCAGCACCGTCTTGACGACCTCGTCCGTCGGTGCGGTGCCGTGGAGGAAGACCGCAGCGCCACTCGGTGTGGGGTCGACACGCAGGACACCTTGCATCCCCTCCATCGCCCGTCCGACGAGAGCGACATCGTCAGGATGGCAGTCGATGTCGATGCACCGTCCCGCCCGTGCGATCAGCTCGGTCGGCGATTCGTATGCGAGCAGGTGCCCCTCTCGCAGAACGGCGACGACGTCGCAGAGCGCCTCGGCCTCGTCGAGGTAGTTGGTGGCGACCAGGATCGTGGTTCCGCGCGCGCGCAACACGCGCAGGTGCGACCAGATGGCGTGGCGGGCATCGACGTCAACGCCCAGGGTCGGCTCGTCGATGATGAGGAGCTCCGGTTCGTGGAGGAGCGCGCGGGCGATCGAGATACGGCGACGCATTCCCCCGGACAGCGTGCCGACCATGTCGCGTGACCGGTCGGTGAGGCCGAGCAGGTCGAGGACTGCGAACACGCGCTCGCGCGTGCTCGGCACACCGTACAGCGCCGCCGCGAACCTGAGGTTCTCGTAGGCAGTGAGCTCGTCGTACAGCGCTGTCTCCTGGAGCACCACACCGATCCTGCGCCGCAGCAGCGCGCCTCCTCCCGGCAGCCGCTCCCCGAGAACCGTCGCGCTCCCCGAGCTGAGCCGCCGCAGACCCGTGATGAGGCCGAGCATGGTGCTCTTGCCGGCGCCATTGGGCCCGAGAATGCCGGCCACCTGACCGGTCGTCATACGCAGGCTCACGTCGTCGAGGAGCGTGCGATCCCCGATGCGACAAGAGACCCGATCCAGCCAGACCGCAGGCGACCTGTCGACGGCCTCGCCACCACGCAACCCTGTGCGCATCGCGGCGTCGACGCCGTTCTGCGGCGAGAGGTGCACCACCTTCCTTCCTTCTCCGTCCACGTCCATCTCCCTCAACCTCGCTTCCCTTCCAAGCCCCATTGGTCAATCGCCCCGCATCACCTGCACCACTGACAACGCCATGAAACCCCTACCCGGCTCGCATCACGCGACCTCGGCCGTCGTGCCAAGGTAGGAGGCGATCACCGCCGGGTCGCGCTGGATCTGCGCCGGCGCGCCCGAGGCGAGCAACCGGCCCTGGTCGAGCACGTACACGTAGTCGCACAACCGCACCACGAACTGGACATCGTGCTCGATGACGAGCAGGGTGATGCCGATGCGGCGGAGGAAGCGGAACCACTCGAGGAGGCGTTCGGTCTCCGTGGAATCGAGTCCCGAGGCAGGCTCGTCGAAACACACCAGTCGCGCCCCGGTGACCAGTGTGCGGGCGACCTCCACCAACCGGAGCACGCCGAAGGGCAACCCCGCGACCTTCCGGTCGGCGACGTGCTCGAGCTCCATCAGCTTGAGCACGGCCATGATGCGGTCCCGCGCCGCCGCCTCTGCCCTGTGCGCCCGTCCGGATACGACCAACCCACCCAGGACCCCGGTCCGGCCCTGCAGATGGGTGGCCACCAGCAGGTTGTCGAACACGGTGAGATCTCCGAAGAGTTGGAGGATCTGGAACGTGCGCCCCACACCGAGCGCCGCCCTGTGGTGCACATCCCACTTGGTGACGTCACGTCCGAAGAGGGCAACGGTGCCCGACGTCGGGGAGTTGAGGCCGAGGATCGAGTTGAAGAGGGTCGTCTTTCCGGCGCCGTTGGGACCGATGAGGCCGACGATCTCCCCGGCGCCGACCCGCAGGGAGGCGTCGTTCACCGCGACCAAGCCCCCGAATCGAACCGTGATGTGCTCCGCCGTCAGCAGCACCGGCTCTCTACGGCCGTCGGGACCCATGGTTCCGGCGACACGCTCTCGGACCAGCTCCCCGCGTAGCGACTGCATCTCCTCGCTGACATTGGGCTCGTAGCCGTTCGATTCGGAGTGGAAATGCTCGACGTGGAGATCGGGTGTCCGCCCCATGGGCGCACCGGAGATCTCGTCGACGATGTCGATGACGTCGATGATCTGGTCGGCGGACCCCGCTGTTGCCAACGCGGGCATGGGCTCGCGCCGCCGAGCTACGGGAACGTGGCGACGCAGGCTCGCGGCCGCATCCGCCACCGGTCTCAGGGCGCGTCGCATGGCCGCAAGGCCGGCGGTCCCACCCTGCAGGATGGGCCGGACCCCATTGCCCAACACTGGCGGAAAGGTCCGACGCTCCGCGCCGATCGCAACCTCGGGTGTCGGCCACAACCTGCTGGTCACGGGACGTAAGGCCGTACGCAGGCGAGCGGTCAGGACCGGCAGCTTCTCCGGAACCGCCCCGAGTCCACCGCGGAAGAACAGCAGCACGACGATCAGCATCAGTGCCGAGATCAGGTCGAGATAGTCGGCCGATGCCGGGAACCGGAAGAAGACCTCGCCCACAAGCAGAGCGAAGACCAGCGACGAGGCGACCGCGCCACCCAGGCTGCGCAGCCCACCGACGACGGCGATGGAGAGGAAATACAGCGAGTTGACGAAGTTGAACTGGTCGGGCGCGACGGTGCGGCTGCCCACCAGGGTCAGCGCGCCGCCGAGGCCCGCCAGCGCACCGGCACAGGCGAAGCCGAGGAGCTTGGTTCGCACCACGTCGATGCCGAGGGACGCGGCCGCCACCTCCGATCCGCGCACCGCGGCAAAGGCACGGCCGATCCGCGAGTCGCGGATGTTGGCCACACCGTAGAGAGCGAGCACGACCACGGCCAGCGCTACGTAGTAGAAGACGTGCGGATCGGCAAGGTCGAACGACGGGATCGTGCCCGGCTTGCCGATGGTCTCGAAGGGGATGCTGGTGCCGCTCGGGCTCTGCACCAGCCACGTCTGGCTGAACAGGTACTGATCGCAGAGGTAGCCGAAGATCAGCGTGGCGACCGCGAGGTACAGTCCCCGCACGCGGAGCGCGACCATGCCGATCACTGCCGCGGTCACGGCACCGGAGACGGTGCCGATCACCAGGGTCAGCGGGAAGTGGACGCCCATCTTCCGCGTCGCCAGTGCGCTCACGAAGGCACCCATGCCGACCAGTGCCGCCTGGCAGAGCGAGATCTGGCCGACCAGGCCGATGAGCAGCACCAGCGACAGCGCGGCGACGCAGTACTCGGCCGCGACGATGGCCGTATTGAGGAAGTCGTACGGGACGCTGGGGAGGACGGGCCAGACCAGGAGGGCGGTGATGATCACGCTCTTGGTCACGGTGGCGCGGGCGGAGCTGCTCACATCTCGCTCCGCACGTCGCCGGTGGCCAGTCGCACTCCGCGCAAGGCCATCACCGTGAGGGCGAGGACACTCAGGACCAGCTCCGGAGCGCCCTGTCCCTGGACCACGCCACCGACACGGGGCAACGTCGCCATGTAGGGAACCATGCCCTGCACGATCCCGACGATGAGAGCCCCGATACACACGCCCGGCATGCTCTCGAGGCCGCCGATGAGCGCGGCGACGAAGGCGGGGAGGACCCCGAGCGAAACGCTGAAGGGATCGAGCTCGGTGGCGCCCGCGAGCAGGATGCCCGCCAGAGCCGCGAATCCGCCGCCGAGGACCCACGCGAGCATCGCGGTGCGGTCGGGATCGACGCCGCGGAGGGCGGCGCCGCGGCGATTCTGCGCAGCTCCGCGCATGGCCAGGCCGATGTCCGTGTACTTGAACATGAAGAAGAGGACCCCGGCGCCGGCCAGGCTGATGGGGAAGATCCCGAACTGTGTCCACGGCACGAAGCCGTCGCCCAGACGCAGCGCCCCCCGCGGCAGGACACGTGGCGCGTTGACCGGCAGGGTGCCCCAGATGCGCCCCGCCAGGGCGATCGACAGCGTCAGCGCCGCGACCGTGCCGACGGTCTGGGTGGTCGGGCCGGCGGACCGCAGCTGGCGGACGAAGACCCGCTCGACGAGCACGCCGAGGAGTGCACCCGTGACCACGCCGGCGATGACCGCGACCAACAACGGGAGGTGCCACAGGGCGAGCTGGTAGGTCGCATACGCTCCGCCCATGGCCATGGCGCCGTGCGCCAGGTTGAGCACCCGCGACGACTGGTAGATCACCGTGATGCCGAGGCCGAGGAGCGCATACGCGCCGACCAACGGCAGGGAGAGCACGATATAGAGTAGGAAGGTGGACATCGCCTTACTGAGCCTGGAGGTCCTTGCCCGCGTCGGGATCCGGGACGAAGCCTGTGCTCAGATAGCTCCAGCCGTTGAAGCTACCGGCCGCGTTGTCCTGGAACGCAACCATGCGGGTGTTGGCCAGGTGAGGCAGGCCCGGTCCGTAGTGAAGAGGCTCGGACAGACCGAGGTCGAAGGTGTCTGTGTCGAGCTCCTGCCGAAGCGCCGCGCGGGTGAGGTTCGATCCCACTTTCTCGCACGCAGCGATGAAGAGCTCGGTGCCGAGGTATGCGCCCTCGGTGAACTCGTTGTGCGGGTCGCACGACGGACAGGTCGAGGACAGGTCGTGTGCGAACGTGTACACCGGGGTCTCGCCGTCGAACGGCTGGATGTCCGGCTTGTACCCGCTCCAGACCGTCATGTTGGCGCAATCCTGGCCGCAGGTGGACGCCAAGTTGTCGTCGAAGAGTGGCTCGCCGCCCATGAGCGTGCCATACCAGGTGCAGTTGCAGGGCTCCTCGTCCTTCATCCACGTCCCCATCGGCTGCGGCTCGAGGAGCATGACCACCACGTCGCACTTGTCGTGGTCCGACTGTGGCGTGCACGCCTTGTTGAACGCCTGCACGTCCGTGGAGTAGTCGGTGGCATCGGGCGAGACGCCACAGAAGCCGGTGGAGCAGTCGCCGCCCATCCCCAGCGTGCCGCCGGACAGCCGCTGGACCTCCGCCTTGAAGGCCGCAGCCCCCTCCTGGCCGAACTTGTACTTGGCGTCGTACACGATGCCGACGCGCTTGGCTCTGTGCTGGACTGCGTACTGCGCCACGATGTGGACGTTGGTCACTGTCGATGCGGCCACGGGCCATACCCACGGGTCGGTGTACTGCGACCGGAGCATCCCATCCGTTCCCACTACGGGGATGCCGGCGTGGTCGATCGAGCCCGCCCGCACCGCCGCGTCCAGGCCCTCGGAGTCCGGCTCGCCCACCAGGGCGAAGACGTTGCCGCTGCCGATGTACTTGCTGATGTCGTTGGCACCCGTCGGGCCGTCCCAGCCATCGTTGACGCTGTCAAGAGCGATGCGTCGGCCGCAGACCCCCCCCGCCTGGTTCTTGCGCGCGATCGCCGCCTTCATGCCATTCACGGCCTGGCCCAGGAATCCGGACCCGATGCCGGTGGTCACGTCGGTGGTGGCGATGTGGATCACCGTGGCGGTCACGCCGACGTCGGTCGGCCCAGCGTTGTGCCCGTGGGCGCAGTCCGAGGTTGAGCCGCCGACTGCTCCGACGGGGCCGGAGCCGCCTGTACCGCTGTTGCCCACGATGGCATGTCCGCTGGTGCCCTGGGTTCCCGTCGTGCCGGCGTTTGCGTTGCTTCCACCGTCGTTCGTGCCGTTCGCACTGCTCACCCCGAGAACCTGGTGGGTGGCGTACTGCGGGATGAAGGCGAGCGCCGACGCAACGGTCACCGCCACCAGCCCGACACAAATTGGCACCCATCCCACGGATGGGGGGAAAGCCCCTCCGCGTCGCGTTTCCGTCTGTTTCATGGAATCAACCCTCCTCTCGAAGATCCGGCTGCCAGGTCCACCGCCGCCGGACCAGCAGCACGGGCAGCCCCAGCAGGACAAGGAATCCCGCCATCTGCAGCCCGGCCAGTGGGGATCGGACCAACCAGCCGAGCCCGCTGAGCGCACGCTCCAGCACACCGAGCAGTCCGGAGTGATAGGCAGCCGGCGCAGGTTGTCCTGGGAATCCCGGCGTTCCCGCGGTGCCCGGTTGGTAGGTGACCGGCGGGACGCCGGCTTGAATCAGCGACTGCGTCGCGTCGACAGTTGGCGTGCCCATGCCGGTGTCGTCCTGGAAGACCTGGACGCCCAATTCCGTGTCAGCCTCTACTCCCGCGAGGTCGACGATGAGCCTGCTGACAGTCGCAGAGCCCGGCGCGTTTAGGATCAGGCGCAGCGCGGGGAGGAGTGTCTTCTCTGTCCCGTCGCCGTTGAATCCCGATATCCCGTTGAAGAGTGCGTCACCCTGCTGTTCCGCGACGCTGGCCTCGACCTTCGCCTGATAGCCGCCGGGCGAGCCAGCCGGCGAGACGCCGTCCGGCTCCGTGCCGAAAGGTTCGTCGGGCTCGGGGAGTGTTGCGTACAGGTGGGACGGGTCGAACGTGTTGATCTGGTCCAGCAGTCCCTGATCGCCGCTGCACGTGTCCGGCTGGACACAGAGGCTCGCCGTCGGGAACCCGGGCCGTTGCAGGACCACGCCTTCCAACGTGACCGTTCTCGTCGTGTGCGCGGTCCCAGGACGGCCGCCCGCTTCGGTGAGAACGCGCTGCGTGGCCTGAGCGATGTCGAGGGTCGCGCCGTCACCGAGGTCCAGATGAAGGCCCTGCGCGACCGCGGTCACGCTGCTTTCCACCACGCCCTCTTGTGAGGAGGGCGAGGTGATCAAGGTCTGAGTGTAGGCGTTGGTCACAGTCAGGGCCGGCGCCAGCGTCGCCGTGCCGAGGGTGATCGGGCTCGCGCCGTCCGCGCACTGTAGATCCGGAGCCGCGGGGGGACTGGGCAGTGAGGAGGAGTCTGGAGCGGGAGGCGACGCTGCGCCTGTGCAACCCAGCCTGCCCACCGCGGTCACCTGCGGGAAGCTGTTCGCACCGTTGGAGCAGTCTGCGACCGCTGAGGCGCTCTCGGTTTGGGGCATAGATGGCTGCGGCGTCGGTGTGGCGCTGGGAGTGGCACTCGAATCGGTCGAGCGGACCGGCGTGTAGTGGAACCCGCTGGCGCTCTGTCGTCCCTCCTTGTCGGACGGCCCCGGCTGGCTGCACTCGGCGCCGGGGTAGGGCCAGCCTTGGGAGGTGGTCGTCGTTGATGCCGTATTGCAGGGATCGACCGCGGTCTGCGGCACCGCGCAATTCGTCGGTTCGGCGGCGACTGCTGCGGCGCACGGGTCCACGCTTTGCAACTGCTGAACGCCGAAGTCGGACAGCGGGATGGGACACTGGAGCGCCATGCAGCTCTGCGGACTCAACGCGTCGCTGCAGGAATGGTAGGCGCGCGCGGCATTCCCGTTGGCATCGGCCAGCGCGGTGGCCTTGGCCTGTGCGCTCCCGTCCTGCAAGGTGCTGCTCTGCACTGAACCCGCATGCAGATCCACGGTGTCCCGTGCGGCAGGTGGGACCACGGTCGTTTCGCGGGCTGCGGTGTTGTCGACAGGGGCGAGATATCCACCCACCAGGTCAGCCTGGACTCCGTACCCTGCCGCGTGCCCGGCATAGGTTGTCGAGACGATCGCCCCTGGTGCGATGGCACCGCCGTATGTCGTGCTGTCGACTACCCCTGCCGGCGGGTTAGCACTGACAGGGGCACGATCGGCGACGACCTTGATATTGCTCATGATCGGGTCGTGGTATTGGTCAGCGCCCGTCGTGTTGGGAAGAAAGACTCTTGTATAGGGGTATGCGGGGTCCGGGGGCACCGCCACAGCTTGGTATGTGCCGGCGGCCTCAGCGGGGAAGAGCCCGGAGAAGGGGCGTCCAGGCGAGAGGGGAGTGCGCCGCCCGTCGATAAGCTGGAGACGCCCCTCAAGGCTGTCGTCCACGTAGAGCCGCCCTGTCTGAAGGTCCAGGGCAAATGCGTTCAAGGGATAGTTCGAGACCTGGATGCGCCCCAGGAACGAGGCCGGGCGGAATGCCTCGTGCGATTCCTTCCGAGCACCTCCATCGTAGACGGCCACTGAGAGCCCATCACCGGCCACGATCTGCGGGAGAAGATAGCCACGCTCCGCTGTCGGGTCGAACAGGAAGTCCTGCCCCGGAAAGGGCGCCACCAGCGGCTCGACCTTGACGGTTGGATCGGTGCCGGGATCGCCCGCCGGTTGGCCGGTGGCCTGCAGTGGAACCTTCACGACGGTCGTGCTGCTCGCTGACGCTGTCGTGCACGGAACGAAGAGTGATTGGTCGCCGGCTCTATCAACGGTGCGATCAGCGGCGGCCAACTGTCCCAGCATGCCGGTGAGAGCTCGTTGACAAACGTTCGGCCCGAGGTGGATGGTCCACTGCAAGCGCAAGCTCAGCGCGCCGGTGGCGTCGTGCTCGATGTGGTAGTCCGTGACCGCGACGCCGAGAGGCTCTTGGACAAGGTAGTCTGGATTGGCGGAGACAGGATCCCGGTTCTGATAGTTGTCGCTGAGCGCAATGAGGTCGTCAGCCGGATGATCGGCGGTGCCTCCATACCAACTGAGATCTTGGAGATAGGGGTATGGACTCTGCGAGAGAGCTTGCGACGATCCAGTTGCAGAGTTGGCGGTCGTCGGTGGCGTACAAGGATCAGCAGCGTCGGCGATGACACAGAAGTCCCCGGCGATCTGCAGGGGGTGCTCGGACACCGCCATGATTGTCCGGATCTGCTCGCTGGTGCTCAGGTTGCTCCCGCAGAGACACGGCACGAAGACGAGCCCGTCGGCGGAGTCCACCACGGCAGTCTGGATGTCCGGTCCCGTGTTATCGAAGCTTCTCACCGTCGCTTGGCCGTCGACTGAGGGAAGGCCACACGTGGCGGCGATTGGAGTCGAAGTGTCGGGGTTGTACTCGACCCATTCCGCCGCGAAGCCGGGCGTCACCGCCGATGGAGCAGCGGGTGAACAGTCGTGAGATTGGGGATATGCGCTGCCCCAGTCGTTCGAGCCGACTTCGATGAGGAGATGGCTGACCGGGTCGGACAGGAGGAACGTGTGCCACGACGCCGAGTGCGCCACGGCATCGAACTTGGAGAAGCGGTTGGGAAAGTCGGCCAGCCGGGTGACCGTCTCAGCGTCGGGAAAAGCCGAAGCTATTGGAACGCCACCCTGCATACCTGCGACGATTGCCAAGAACGCCGCAATGCCAATCCGCATGAGGCGGGCCGATGACTTGTTGTCACGTTGATGCATGCTGATCCTCTACCTGTCCGTCGATGGGGCGACCGCTCTGACCTGGAGCGGCCGCCCCATCCAGTTGGACCTCCATCGGCAGGAAGTCCACGTTCATTCTGTTAGCTAGGTACGTGTGTTTGGTTAAGCGAGTGCCGCGATGTGCACGCCGCCGTTGCGTGCCTGGTACTCAGTCGCGGTCACGAACCAGGGCCTTCTCCAGCGATCACGACCCCGGCGATGCTGAACCCATTGGTGCAATCCACCGGACCGTCCTGTGTCAGCGGGTTGCCACCCGGACCAAGCTGGACGACCCCCTCGAGAATCGGCTCTGTCTGGCCTGCGCCGTCACCTGTCGTATCCGTGATCGACCCCGTGACGATGCCGATGGTTGCATCGAACGTGATGCCAAAGGTCACGGTGGCGCCTTCGACTCCTCCAACGGTGGCATTCGCCCCGGCGGCCACACTACCCGTGCCACATACCGTGTTCGAGAAGCTGCCCGTGGACACGATAGCGCACGCACCAACCTCAGCGCCTACGACCGGATCCCCGTCGGAATAGCCGGCGCAGACGGTCGAGTTGAAGGAAAAGCTCCCGCAGCCGCCCACCAGGTCGACCGCTGCGGTCTCGGCATGTACTGCCGGCACAAACAGATCCGGTACGGCGTCTCCACAGCCACCGACGTTGTCAGCGGTGATGGTGGCATTCCCCTGGAACGCGATCACGTCGGAAATAGGGATCGTCTGCGCGTGGACCGAGTGTCCCCAAGCACCGAACGCGCCGGCCGTGAGGACTGCGATCGCGGCTGCGGTCAAACGTCTAACCATGGTTCTGTCTCCTCCCTTGGAACTAAAGGAACAACTGTTCGTGGATTCCTTGATGACCGGCGCGCGCCCCGCCTCGAGCAGCCGGATCTCAGTGCCAACGATTGATAGGGAACCCTCCGTGGAGCCGATCTGCTGCTCAGCAGGAACCCCGCCCTGTGCGAAGCCGCTCTAATCACGATGCCGGCGGGGGATCGCTACACCGAGGCGACTTAATACGCGCAAATTCCCCCTTCGCCCGCTCAGGGCCGCGGGTCAAAGACGCCGGGAGCATCTGGCATCAGCATCGACAAGGAGTCGGGCGACCTGCATGACCGACTGAGGGTTGGCACCTCCTGCGATGCCCCGCACTCCAGCCCGGGCGCGCGCCATCAGACATGGTGGTGTTACTACGACCCAGGACTTTCCCCAACCGCCACCAATCCGAGGGGGACACTGAAGCCGTTGGTACAGTCCACTGGGCCGTCTTGTGTCAGCGGGTTGCCACCCGGGCCGAGCTGGACGACACCCAGGAGAATCGGCTCCGTCTGGCCTGCTCCGTCACCTGTCGTATCCGTGATCGAGCCCGTGACGAAACCGACGGTTGCATCGAACGTGATGCCATAGGTCACGGAGGCGCCTTCGACCCCTCCGATGGTGGCAACCGACCCGGCGTTGACCTGACCGGTACCACACACCGTGTTCACAAAGTTGCCCGTGGACACGATGCTACAGGGACCGACCTCAGCCCCTGCGACCGGGCCCCCGTCGGAATAGTCGGCGCAGACGTTCGAGACGAAAATGAAGCTACCGCAGCCGCCGATCAGGTCAACTGCTGCCGTCTCGGGTTGCCCCGCCGCCACCACCCTCGCGTCCGGTACGCCGTCTCCACACCCAGGGGTGTTGTCAGCCGTAATGCCGATCCCCCCCTGGAAGACGATCACGTCGGAAACAGGGATCGTCTGCGCGTGAACCTGTGCCCAAGAACCGAACAAGGCAGTCGTGCAGACCACCACAACGAGGCCGAGTAGAGACTTGCCCACCGCCGTTTCCCCCAGTGATCGGGATCCCCGTCATCGCAGCACGCCTAGCCTCAAGCTGGGTGAGTCCTTAAGGACAGCCCTCCGAAGCGCCGTCCCCATACACGTGACCGGGCTCGATTCGCTACATGGCGCCGAACGAATGATCGGGCGGGCCATCTGGCACGGGTCGTCGCCGCTCCGACGCCATCCCGCGATGGCAGGCGATGAGCGTGTAGCAATCGCAGCCCGGCGTCGTGAGTCCGTGGGCAGCCGAGGCGTCGTCGAACTCCGACAGCGGGGGCATCAACGACGACTTCGGCCGCTGCGGTCTACACAACATTGTGACGAAGGGATACAGAGGTACCGATGGGATGAGACGTGCACATTCAGACCGGCTTCGCGGTGAATGGCGGACGGCGGGCCATGGCGGCGGCACAGGCCGGCACCCGCACGGCAGAATGACGAAGATTACCCGAGGGGCGCTGATAGCGTCGATCAGCACTGCGGCCCTCCTCGGGGTTCACAGCCTTCCCGCCAAGGCGCAAGGCAGTCCAACGCCCCCGTCCGCTGTCGGCAACGAGATGGTCCAGTGGATCGCCCTCTCGCCGGCATACACACGCACTGGGTTGGTCGTGGCGCAGACTGCGCAGTTGAGCTGCAGCGCCAACTGCCTTCACTTGTGGGTCAGCAAGGATGGCGGAGCATCATGGCACCGGGCAGCCGCGCAGAACTGGACGCCGGGCCGGGTCTGGATCGGCGTGAGTGCTGGTGGGCACGAATCCCTCTACACCCCAGGCACACGTGGCTTGGAGCGCAGCGACGACGACGGGGAGACGTGGCTCAACAGTGCCGCCCCGGGGATCCCCACAATCCTGCCCAGCTACCCGCAGGACGAGGGCTTGGCCGTGGCCTCCGCCGCGGGCGGCGGCGCCAGCGGGGACGGTGACTACCTGTCGCGCGGTGGGAAGACGGAGAGGGTCCAGGGGTCTGGAGGAGCGGTGGTCGACCTGTCGTTCATGACGTCTCCCGACTTCCCGAGTGGAGGGACGTTCAATCCAGCGCTGATGGTGGGCACGGACCCCCATACCGAGCAGCCGTTCGTTCTCCAATGTTCAGCTCAGCTCGCATGCAGTACGAAGACGCCACTGCCCTGGCCGTCCGACAAGGCCGGGGTGCTTGCGGTTCAGACTGCGCTGTACCCCTCCGCCGACTACACCCAGCGCGGCTCTGTCTTCGCCGCGACCCCGTTCGGCATCGACAAGTCGCTCGACGGCGGCCAGACCTTCGTCCCGCTCCCCGTGGTGCCGACGGCTGGCGCCACCACCACCACCACACCCATGATGGCCCTGGCCCCCGGATACCGTGAGGCGGGCCCCGTCCGGACGCTGTACGTCGCCGTGTTCCAAGCGTTCATGAGCCAGACCAGCGGACATGTGGCGGGCGGCCTCTACCGCAGCTCCGACGGTGGGACGACGTGGTCGGCGCTGGTCACCAACGGCCCGTTCGCTGGAGGCGCGCAGGCCGTGGCCGTGGCGCCGGATGGCCGTCTCTTCGCGGGTTATTTCGACGGGAACGGTCATGGTGGCCTGCTGTGCAGCATCGATGGGACGTCCTGGCATGCCTCGTGCCCGGCGATCCACAAGTCCGGTGGGGTTGCGAATAGCCAAGGGGGCGCCACGAATGCCGGCCAGAGCAGCGGCGGGAGCGCCGGCATCGTGGGTGGCAGCAGTGGAAGCAGCGCGGGGTCGGGGAGCGGCGGCACATCAGGCGGCAGCCAAGGCATCCTGCCCGGCGTCGCCAACACCGGTAGTCTCGTCAGCGGATCCAACGGACGCTCGTGGCCATGGATCGTTCTCGCTGTGGCGGCGGTCCTGGCCCTGGGCGGTGGGGTCAGCGCCATCCTTGGAAAGGGTGCGCTTGGGCGTCGGACGAGATCCCGCATCCGGCCCTGATCGGCCAACGCACACAAACGGCAAGAGCGTCCGTGCACAGTTCTCAGTGCACGGACGCTCTGGTGTGACACGGCACGGGCGCAACGTCGCTCCCCCCACCCCACCACACGAGGCACAGCGCAATGGTCAACCTTGACTGTTCGTATACTCTGAGTGCGGGCACGACGCCAGCGGCCGTGACACCAAGAGTGGAGAACATTCAGCGCACGCCCCGCATCGTGCACCGCTGACCGGGTCCTCCACACTCGAACCAGGGAGGCCCACACGATGCCGCGTTTGGTGATGCCCGCGCTGTAGTCGCGGAGCGCTCGAAGCGGCAAGGCCGACGAGCAGGTCGAGCCGATCGTCGACGAAGCACCTTCTCGGCATACCAGCCGTCGTGTCCTGGACATGACGCTGTGCCATGTCCGCTACGGATTGGTTCTCGCTCTTCGCGGTGTCAGCCGCCACGTCGACGCCGGAGCGATGGTGGCGCTGCTCGGCGCGAACGGCGCCGGAAAGACCACCACGCTCCGTGCCATCAGCGGCCTCATTCACCCGCATGCGGGTGAGCTCCGCCCAACGGCGAGCGCATCGACCACCTGCCTCCCCCGCAAGTGGTTCGGCGGGGTATCGCCCATCTGCCCGAAGGCCGCGATCTGTTCCCCCAACTCTCTGTAAGGAGAACCTGCGCTACGGCTACTGGCCGCAGCGGAAGGATCGCGCAGGATAAAGCCCGCAGCTCGACCAGGTCTTCGAGGCATTCCCCCGTCTCAGCTGCTGATCGTCGACGAGCTATCGCTCGGCCAGGCACCGCGCGTCGTCGCGCAGCTCTTCGAGATTCTGACCATGGTCAATCAGCACGGGACGTCGATCCTACTAGTCGAGCAGTTCGTCCCCCTCGCGCTCGCCAACACGCGTCGTACTTACGTCCTGGCCAAGGGCGAGGTTGTCGTCGCCAAGGCGAGTGCCGACCTCAAGGACGATCCGGAGCTGGTGGCCTCTTACCTCGGTGGTGCCGTCGCGGCGACGGGCTCCGGGCACTGACCGAGAGTCAGCCGGCGCTCAGTCCAGCGAGCCTGCGCCGTCCACACCGACCGGACGCGCGCGCAGCCCCGTGACCTCGACACGTGGTGCAGTTGCCGCACCCGGTTCCGACGGCCCCCGCCGGACCGCAATCCGGTCGACTGTCGCGGCCAGCCTGGTCAACCGCGCGTCGAGCCGGTCGCTGCCGGTGTCGGCCCCGTCGTCCAGCCACGCTTCGACCGCGTCGCGGCAGAGCGCGACCAACTCGGCCACCGCCTGGCGGTCGGGCGACAGCGCGTCCTGCTCACCGCCGTTGCCGCCGAGCACCCGCGCCCGAATCCGCTTGCACTCGCGGAGCTGTCCTTCCTTGTGCACCTTGGCGAAGAGCGCCCGGCGCCGCCAAGTCGCGTAGTCCGCTGGGGAGCGTCCGGTGCGAGCGCACCAGGCCGGCTGGTCCTCGGCGAGCTGCGCAAGGATCAATCCGATGTCGTTGCTCAGCCCGAGGATCGCCTCGTCGGCACCCTCTCGTGTCACCGGCGGTATCCAGTCCGGCGGTCCGCCGTTGCCGTGCCCGTTCGGCTCCACGCTGATCAGGGGCTGCGCTGCATTGTCGTTTGCCATCTGCATTTACGTCCTTCCTTGCCTTCCCGTCCCACCGGCGGCTCCAGCAGGCGGTCGCGATCCTGCGCGCGAACGCCGTCCCTGCTACTCACGTGCGCAGCGGCCAACCGCTACGTCCTGTCCGACGGCAGCCGTCATCGATGTCAGCGCGGATGATGCGCACGCGTCCGTGGCCTCGCACCATGCGCGGCACACGGTCGAAGATTGCCACCTCGCCACGCATGCTGGCCGGCGCGTCGGAACGAGCTGAACCCGCAGCAGCACCGCCGACGTCGTCGTAGCCAACGGCGACCCCATTCGTGAGTGTTGGCGAAGGTCGGCGGAAGGGATGGGAGGTCACATGCGGCCGCGGCGCACTCGCGCAGCCTTGGGAGCACTCGGCGCCGCGGCGCTCGCGGCGACGTGCCTGGCGAGCACACGGGTGGTCGCGGCCGACACCGACCCGCCCGCGTTGCCGGCGCACGCTGCGGCCGCGTCGGGGGCCTGCACACCGCCACCGCCGGCGGCGATCTGGACAACCCTGCAGAGGGTGATGTCTCCGCCGGGCGGGCGAGAGCCCGAGTACACCGTCGACCCCTGGCTCCCCTGCCGCTGGTACCGCGCAACCGACCCGCAGACAATCCAGCGCAGCACCGACGCCGGAGCGAGCTGGCAGACGGTCCTGCGAGACAGCGTGCCCGGCGCGACCAGCGGGACGTTCACCGGTACCAGCCTGCAGGTCCCTGCACCGGGCACGGTGGCGGTGTCCGAGGCGGGCAACGGCGACAGTCTGGTGCTCAGCGACGACACCGGACGGACATGGCAACTCCGCAGCGGCAGCCCGGGTGCGAGCATAGCGGATCAGCCCATCCTCGACGTGGTCTTCGCGCCCAGCGACGCACGGGTGGCCTACGCACTCCCCGAGCAGGACTCGACGGGGTCCGGCGACCTCGCCGCTCCGTACGTGACCCGCGACGGTGGGCGGACCTGGCAGCGGACCACGGTCCCCTCGGGACCGTTCACGGCAGATGCCGGCTCGGAGCAGGACGACCCGTGCGACTGCCTGGTGGTCGATCCCGCCGACCCCTCACACTTCTGGATGCTCGTCCAGGCCGGCGAGGATCGCAACGTACTGCTCACCGGCAGCAACTTCGGGCAGAGCTGGTTGGCCGACGCCGGGCCGGCAGGCGAGGTCCACCAGATGGTGGCCATCCGGTCGGCGCGGCACACGCTGCGGCTGATCGTCGTCGGGTATGCGTTGGCCGGCCTGTCTGCCAGCGGAGCCGAAGAAGCGGTCACCGGGTCGACCGCTGAGCTGATGGTCTCCGACGACGCGTCGACGTGGCAGCCCGTGCACGCCGGGGTCTTCGACCGGCAGGCACCCAGCGAGCAGCTCATCGCGGTCGATCCCAACAATCCCGACCGCATGGTGATGGTCCGGTATCGCCACCACGTCGACCTCAGCACCGACGGAGGCGACAGTTGGACCGAGCCGGACACGACTCCCGATGGTCATGCCGGGCTCGACGTCCCCGCTCTGCACCATGTCTCACACAACCCCTACGACCTCGGTGGCATGCCCGCGCGGATGGTCCTGCAGCCCGCCCGCGACGGCACTCTGTTCCTGACGTACACGACGTCCTGCGCACCGACCTTCTGGTCGCAACCCGACTGTCCAGCGGGCATCGCCTCCATTGAGACGTGGTCCCGCTATGCGCCACCATGGGTCTCGCTCGCCGCCACGGCGGGTGGCGCAGGTGGAGCCACCGCCAGGCGCGCCGCCGGCAACACCGCGGGCAGCACGTCTGTCGACATCGCTCGGGACGAGGAGCTCGTCGTCGAAGAGGACGACGGCGCCGCCGGTGGCGTCGGGCCGGCAGGCATGCCTCTGCAAGCACTGGTACGGGTCGCGCCCGACCGCTTGTCGGCCGACCGGGTGCTTGGCTGCGCGCTGCTGACCGGCGGCGTGCTGGTGAGCTGGGGTGCGGTGGTAGCGCGCTGGCGGCGCTGGAGGCGGCTTGGCGTGGCTGCGGTCAACCACGAGGCGGGGAACCGCCGATGAGAACAGACGGCGAATCGGCAGACCGATCGCAGCCGAGCGTCGCCGCGGCACGCGACGCGGCGCACCGGCGACTGCGGCGTCTCAAGACGAGCACGGTGACTGCCAGTGCGGCGGCCCTCGGGGCCTTTACCTGGCAGGCGGCCGCCTCGTCGCGCGCGGACGGAGCGGAGCAGGCGCTGATTCAGGTACCGCAACCGCACGTCGATCGACAGCAGCAGCCCGCCCCGCCACCGCTGCAGCGACGACTGGTGCGCCGCGTCTCGTCGCGACAGACGGTCGTCGTCCATGTGCCGACTGGACCGGCGACCGCCGCGCCGAACGCGCACCACACCGCGGCCGTCGACAGCGCACCCTCGCAGCAGACCGGCGACGGCTTCGTGTACCCCACGTCGGCTCCCTCATGACGATCGACGCGTCGCCGCTGCGACGACGCATGGCGATCCCGCGCGACCTGGCCGGCACGACGTTCCGTGCCTTTGGGACCACCGTGGGTGTGTGGATCACACCGGCGCGCTACCTAGCGCAGGCCGAGCAGGTGCTGCGCCAATGGGTGCATGTCGTCGATGGCGCGTGCAGCCGCTTCCGTTCCGACAACGACCTGTCACGCGTCAACGCGGCGGCGGGCTGCCCGGTGCACGTATCAGCGGAGTTCCTCGACGCTCTCGGTGCTGCGATCGCCATGGCCGAGATGACCCAGGGATGGTGTGACCCGACCATCGGCGCGGCCGTGATCGCGGCGGGGTATGACCGTCCGTTCGACCAGATGCCGCTGCAGGTGGCGCCGGCACCGTCGTGCGCGGCGCGGCGAGTGGGCGACGCGCGGTGGCGACAGATCATCGTCGACCACCGCCGCAGCGCGGTCACGATTCCGCCGGAAATCCGCCTGGATTTCGGCGCGTCCGCCAAGGGCTGGGCGGTCGACGTTGCCCTGCAACGCATCCTCGATGCGATCGATGATCCTTGCGCGGGTGCGTGCGTGAGCGCCGGCGGCGATCTCGGTGTCGCTGGCCACGGCCCGCTCGACGGGTGGCCGGTTCGCCTGTCCGAGACCCTGGGCAGCACGCCGTCGGACGCCGATACATGGATTGCGCTCGGGAGTGGCGGCATGGCGACAAGCGGTGCACTGCACCGGCGCTGGCGCGTCGACGGGGCCTCGATGCACCACCTCATCGATCCGCGCACCGGCCTGCCGGCACGCAGCCACTGGCGCATGGTGACCGTCGCGGCTCCGACCTGCCTGGCCGCCGACTGCCTGGCCACGGCAGCCTTTCTCATGGGCCACACCGCGATCGACTGGCTGGAAGCGCGCACGCTGCGCGCACGGCTGGTCGATGAGGACGGCGGCATCGTCAGCACCTGCGGCGGTCTCGACGCATGTGCGCCGCCGACATCGCGGTGAGCACCATCGTGGCACTGGCCGCGCCGCCCAGTCCTGTGTGGTTCGTCGCGCGCGCGGCGGGGCTGGTCACCCTGGGCCTACTGAGCGCCACCGTCTGCACGGGTCTGCTCGCCGGGCGGAGCGGGCAGCGCCCGGCGGCGGTGTTCGTCCAAGACGAGCTGCATCGGTACCTGATGCTGGTCCTCTTCAGCTTCCTCGCCGTCCACGTGGCCACGATCCTGGTCGACCCGTTCACGCGCTTCCGACTCACTGACGTCCTCGTGCCCTTCGGGGCGGACTACCGCCGCCTCTGGATGGGCCTGGGCATCCTGGCAGCGGAGCTCGCCATCGCCCTGGCGCTGAGCGTTCATCTCCGACCCCGCCTGGGGTATCGCACCTGGCGCACACTGCACTACGGCACTTACGTGCTCTTCCCCCTGTCGCTTTTGCACGGGATGGGAACCGGGACCGATACGCGCAACAGCATCGACCTCGCCGCCTACGCCGTGTGCAGCGCGGCCGTGGCGGCGGCGGCAGCAGCGCGACTGGCTGCCAACGCGTCGTCCTGGCGCCGAGTGCGATGGCCCGGGATGATCTCGCTGCTGGGCGCTGCCGCCCTGATCACGCTGTGGGCGACACGCGGTCCTCTGGCGCCGGGATGGTCGCGGGCCGCCGGCACACCCCAGCGTGCACAGCTCGTGGTGACGTTGCTGCCACCATCGACGCCCACAGAGTCGGCGGCGAGCAGGTTGCGCGCGCAGTGACGACTGATATCGGCGCAGCCGCCGCGTGTCGCCTGCTGCCCTCGGCGAAAGCCGCAACGATGCCGAAGGCCCTTGCCCTGCACCGACACGAGCTGGGGCCGCTGCCGGATCGGCTTCCCGACGAGGCGCTCAGTTGCATCCATGCCAGCGGGCTGCGCGGCCGGGGCGGCGCATCGTTTCCGACCGGCGTCAAGTGGCAGGCGGTCGCCGAGCGGTCGCGCCGGGACGCGGTGGTGGTGGTCAACGCTGCCGAGGGAGAGCCGGCGAGCCGCAAGGACGACGCCCTGCTCAGAATGCGCCCCCACCTCGTCCTCGACGGGGCCGTGCTGGCAGCACGATCGGTCGGCGCAACCGACGCAGTGGTCTACGTTCGCGAGCGGAGCGGTTCCGCACGCCGCGCAGTCGAAGCTGCGCTCGCCGAACGTGCCGACACGGATCACATCCGGTGGCACGTCGCCCTCGCCCCTGACGTGTACGTGGCAGGTGAGGAGACCGCGGTCATCCGGCGCCTCAACGGCGGCCCGGCTCGTCCCACACCGGTGCCACCGCGGCCGTACGAGCGCGGGGTCGCGGGCCGGCCGACGCTGGTGCAGAACGTCGAGACGCTTGCCCATGCCGCGCTGATCCTGCGCCACGGGGCTGACTGGTTCCGCACTGCCGGGACCGCCACGTGTCCGGGCACCGCCCTCTTCACCGTCTGGACCCAGCAGAGACGGCAGGTCGTGGAGGCCGAGCTGGGAACGCGGCTCGGCGCCCTTCTGGAGTCGACCGGCGTGTCCTCGGCCGACGCCGCAGCCATCCTGCTGGGAGGCTACTTCGGACGGTTCCTCACCGTCGACGAGGTGGCCGACCTCGTTCTCGACGAGACGCTGCTTCACGACGTCGATGCCACGTTGGGCTGCGGTGTCGTCGCGGTGATTCCCCGAAGGGTGTGCCCCCTTGCTGAGGCGTCGCGGATCGCGGCCTACCTGGCGCGGGAGACCGCCGGACAATGCGGACCCTGCGTCCGAGGGCTGCCCGCCATATCGGAGGCCACGGCCCGCCTGGTTCGCGGTGGCGCCCCGGCGCGCGCGGCGCTGGCAGATCTCGAGCGCTGGGCCGGACAGGTGGCTGGACGTGGAGCCTGCCACCACCCCGACGGCGCGGTCCGCCTGGTTGCCAGCGTGCAGACGGCACTTGCAGCAGAGATCGATAAGCACGCGCGCACCGGGCCGTGTGAACGCACCGGCCTGCGCTCGACGTTGCCCGGCGTGCCGCCGGTGACCCTCGGGAACCTGCGCTGGTGAGCCCGGGCGACGTCGTCCTGCGCGTCGATCCCACCCGGTGTGTCGGCTACGGCGCGTGTGCCGGGATCCTTCCCGACTGGATCACCACCGACGATTGGGGCTATCCCATCATCGACAGCCGCCCTCTGCCGGCAGCGCTGCTCCCGTATGCGGCGCGCGCCGTCCACATGTGCCCCGGAATGGCGTTGCGCCTCGAAGGTTCATCGTCCCGGCTCAGGGCCATGTAGTGAAATCAAGCCCGGTCACGTGAAATGAGGAAGGGTGGTGCATTGGCGAGCCGTCCCAGGCAGAGCCGTTGGCCTCCCACGGCGCCGAGCGGAGCCGACGTTTGTTCCAACACCGATACTGAGGAGAACGACGACGGTGGGTAAATCTCTACTCAGCCTCGCCACCGCGGTCTCCACGGCCGGCCTGTTCGGCGCTTGGGGGCACTCGGTTCAGGCACAGAATCTCCCTGGTGTTTCTGACGTGATCGCATTTACAGCGGAGACCGTGGTCACAAGCGACGGCGCCACCCTGGGTTGTGGAGACGCCCTACCGGACGCAGCGGTGGTGGCGGGGCAGCACGCCGAGATACCCGCAATTGACCAGATCGGTGGCTGCGGGACAATGTCGTTCGTATCGACCTTGTGCGCTGACTACTCCGACGGGGAACCTGCCCTGCCCGTTGAGGCCGGTCTATGCAGTTTCGCTTCAGCCGCCGGCCTTTATAACACGGTATGCGGCACTGGGGGCGTGACTACCGGTAACGCCTCGGCAGGCGCCAACGTGGCGGGGATGGAGAACGCCAGCATGAGCTATAGCATCACGTTCACCGCATCCATCGGCGTCGTCACGGGGACGTTCACCGATACCTCAGGCGACGGAGCAGGCCAATGGGAGCCCATCCTCGGCGTCGTCCAGCTGGGCCCCGCGGAGAACCCGAATACTCAGGACGGCCCGGTGGACTGCACCAACGCCTTCAGCGTCATCGGAGTGTTCGTGGTGGAGGAAGGGGGGACGTCGTAGTCGCCACCGATGCAGGACTCTCATCAAACGACGGGTTGGATACCGGATCCCGCGGCTTACTCGAGTGCCAGCGTTGCTGTCGACGTCGCACTACAACTTCATCCACGGCTCGTGGCTCGTCATCGACGTGGCCTGCACACCACAGCACCAAAGTCGTTGTTCACTGAGCCCGATGGCGCTCCACCTGTCCCGCTCCACCCGCCCTCACGCTGCGATTACTTCACGTGCCTCGCCTACTCTTCGGGTGGTGCCGACCCCCCAGTCGTCAGGCTGGCCGGGCATAAGATCCCACCTCGGCTCGGGTTCGACACCATGTAGCAAAATCAAGCCCGGTTACGTGAAAGGGAACGGGCGCGCCTCGGCGGGCCGTGCCCCGGCAAGGTCACGCGCCATCGGCTCGCCCTGGTGACCAGCCAGCGTTTTGTGTCAAAGCTGCTACTGGAGAAGAAGGACCGGTGGGCAAATCCTTTCTCAGCCTCGCCGCAGCGGTCTGCACGGCCGGCCTGTTCGGTGGCTGGGGGCACCCCGCTCATGCGCAGACGATCCTCGTTTCTGATGTGATCGCCTTCCAGGGGGCCGCGACTGTCACCTCTGACGGCACCTCTGCTCCATGTGGAGACCCCGTTCCGGATCTCATCCGCACCGAGGTACCAGCAGTCGACTTGGTGGGTGGCTGCGGTAGCTTCACTTTCACCTCGAACATCTGCGCCGGCTATTCCGACGGGGACCCGACCGTGGGCCTTGAGGTCGGTCCTTGCACCATCTGGTCCACCGCTACGTTCGCGAACGCGGAGTGTGGTACCGGTGTCGTGGACTTCGGGTCGGTTGCGTCCGTTGGGGTGGTCGAAGGCGCCTCGGTGAGATATGGCATCGTGTTCAATGCAACCATCGGTTTCGTCACGGGCTCGATCACGGATACGACAGGTGACGGAGCAGGCCAGACGGAGCTCATAGCAAGCGGCGTCATCCAGTTGAGTCCCGGTGGCAACCCGAATACTCAGGATGGCCCGGTAGACTGCACCAACGGCTTCAGCATCACCGGGAGCCTTGTGGTCGGGGAAGGCCCCGGATCGTAGTAGCAGCGACGGCATCAGGACTTTCGCTCCTCGCCCGCATGAGGAGTTCAGTGCGCGACAACGCGGCTCACTGACCTCTTCTCTGCTACGATGCCCCGCGCTCTCCTGCGCCCCGCCCTCGCGAGGCGCCTGACGTCCACAGGTGAGCGACAGACGAGGTGCCGCGCATGGTGCGCGACTACGAGCTCATGTACATCGTCCGCC
>Ga0070709_10000314_pt1 | contig 30735 bp, 36 predicted proteins | sample LARL51metaG_FD_65449 | JGI IMG/M metagenome (GOLD analysis project Ga0070709, IMG submission 65449) | Corn, switchgrass and miscanthus rhizosphere microbial communities from Kellogg Biological Station, Michigan, USA - LAR L5-1 metaG | ecosystem: Host-associated > Plants > Roots > Rhizosphere ... | reverse complement strand
CGCGTTCGCCCTGGCGACGTTCATGTTCGAGCGGTGGCTGAAAGCGCAGGTTTCCGCAGGCGGCCAGGGTGGTGAGGCGACCACCGAGGAGGTGCTCCGCGCGCTGCTCGGCACCGACACCGAGCGGGGGCTCGCCGACGCGCTCGGCCTTAACCGCACCACGGTGCAGCGGTGGAAGCGCCAGCTGGCGAGGGCCCTCCCGGAGCCGTCGCTGAACGGGAGCGCTCCCTGATGCCTGAGGCCCCCGCGAACCTGCCCGCCGTGCCAGGCGGTGACGAGCTCGTCGGCACGGTCGTCAGCGAGCAGCAGGAGCGCCCGGCGTACGTCCTGCGGCCCGTCGTAACCGTGTTTCAAAGTTTCACGGTCATCGTCCAGCACCCCGTTGCGCGCCACGCCCTGTACGTCCCCGGCGGCCTGGTCGCGCTCGCCCGCCAGTGGAAGCGCAGGCGCACCCTGGCCACCATGCTGGCCGAGCAGGCAGGCACCGCCAACGGGCCGCTCGCGCTCCAGTTCCTCCAGCAGGCCGAGCTTGAGCGCAAGGGGCGCACCGAGCGGTGGAAGGCCCGCACGGAGATGCTGCGCGACCTGGCGAAGCTGTCGCCCTACCTGCTCGCGATCTGGGCCTTCCTGATGATCATGACCGGCATAGCCCTGGCCTACGACCACCACAGCCCCGGCTACCTGCTGTGGCCGTGGAAGACCCTGTTCGCGCTCGTCGGCGACGTGGTGGCGGCCTGGACGATTGCCGTCTGGGTGCTGTCGTTCGGCGTGCCGGCGGCCATCGTCCTGGCGCTGTGGCACTTCGGCCGGACTGCCGAGCTGGCGCCGAGGTGGGCGGTCACCGCGGCCGACGCCGACGTCGACATGGTGATCGACGAGGCCGCCGTCACGCAGGCGCTGTACGACCTGAGGATCCCGCAGCTCGGCGACTACAAGAAGCTGGGCATCCCGCTGCCGTACATCGTCCCGTGCAGGCAGGAGGGCCGCGGCACCTACTGCGAGGCCCGCCTGCCGAACGGGCTGCCCGCGGCGGAGATCGCGAAGCCGCAGCGGCGGGAACGCCTCGCCGCCAGCCTCTACCGGCACACCAAGGAAGTGTGGCCGTCGACCGGCAGCGACAACAGCGTCGTGAAGTTGTGGGTAGCCGACAAGGGCGCGCTCGACGAGGGCGCCGGGCCCTACCCGCTGCTCAGCGACGGCTTCACTGACGTCTTCAGGGGCCTGCCGTTCGGCCGCACGCTGAAGGGCGACCCGGTGATGATCCCGGTCATCGGCCGGAACTCGATCATCGGCGGGGCCCCCGAGCAGGGCAAGAGCAACGGGGCGCGGGTCATCGGCGCCGGGTACGTGCTCGACCTGATCACCGAGATGCGGATCTACGTCCCCGACGCGAACTTCGACTTCGAGCGGTACCGGCCGCGCTGCTCGAGCTACGTGATGGGCGCCGAAGAGGAGTTCATCGAGCAGATCGCGGCCGAGCTGGAGGAGCTGCACGAGGAGCTGCAGAAGCGCGGCCGGCTGCTCGTCGACGCCGAGGCCGAGGAAGTCACGCGGGAGCTGGCGCACGCGGGCATCGGCCTGCACCCGCTGTGGGTCCTGCTGGAGGAAGCCCACGTGGCGATCGGCCACCGGGTCCACGGGAAGGCCATCACCAGGCTGCTGCCGGAGATCGTGAAGCTCGACCGCAAGCGGGGCGTGCACGTCACCGTGTCGACGCAGGCGCCGACGAAGGACAGCATGCCCCGCGACGTCACCCGTAACTGCACGGTAGGGATCGCCTACGCGGTCGGCGACCACGTGGCCAACGACGCGCTGCTCGGCCAGGGCGCCTATAAGGGCGGCCACCGGGCGACCGAGCTGATCCCCGGCGTCGACCGCGGCACGGCGATCTGCAAGGGGTTCGGCAGCGAGGCGCGGTCGGAGGTGGTGCAGGCGCACCGGGTTTCCGGGCGGGCCGACGACGACCAGGTGACGCCGCTGGTGCAACGCGCGATGGCCGAGCTGGCGCGGCAGGGCAGGCCGGTACCGGGCACCGAGCGGGGCCCGCTGGCGATCGTGTCGCGGAACCTGCTCGACGACCTGGCCATGGTGCTCCGCTCCCCTGACCGGATCCTCGTGCGCGATGCGGTGGGGCTGCTGCGGGAGCTGGCGCCGTCGTGGGGGCGGTACCGGCAGATGACGGCGACGAGCCTGCGCGCGGACCTGCTCGGCGAGGGCGTGCGGACGGTGAACGTGAGCGGCACGCACTACCTGGACCCGGCTGACCTGCGGGCTGTGGTGACGCGGCGGGAGGCGTGTGAGTGATGCTCCCCGTCATCTTCGACGACCCGCTTTTCGGGGGCATCTGCGGGCCTGGCATCACTGGCTCACCGGGCCTCACTGACATCACTTATGCAGGTCAGCGGCATGTGATGCCGCTGCGGGGGCCAGTGGCAAAAACCACTGGCCTAGATCAGGTCTCACAACGAGAGGAACGAGAGATGGACTGGGTTTACTGCGACTGCGCCGGCACGCACAAGCCGGACTGCCCGAACAACAAGCCGGGCGGCTTCCCGCCCCTGAACGACGACGACGACTAGTGATCGTCGCGGAGATCCTGCTGGGCGTCCTGCTCGCTGCTGGCGCCCGGCAGGTCCACGTCTACTACTTCCCGTGGCGTGACTGCCCTGCCTGTGACGGCGGTCGGCGGATCCGCAGCGGGAACGCCCACCGTGACTGCAAGCGGTGCGGGGCGACAGGGAGAGTGCGCCGCTGGGGCGCGGGAAAGGGGAAGTGATGTCAGGGCCGGGCGCGGGGACGCGTGACAGCAGCCAGGCGCTGCGCAGCAGGCAGCTTGACCGGGCAATGCGGGACGGCTGGCACATCCGCTACGACGGCGCGCACGATGAGTTCGTGGCGTCGCGGGACGAGGTTAGCGCGCACTCGCTTGACGAGCTGCTGATCGCGGTGGCGCGGGTGCAGGCCGGGAAGATCGGCGATGAGGATGATCCGCTGTGACGGCGGCGAGCGGGCCGGGTGCCCCGGTTTACCATGCCGCTGAGCCGCTGCCGGGCACGTCGGTCACGATCGGCGGGCGGTGGCACCTGCAGGATCTTGACATGGCTCACCCGGACTGCTGGCCGGCCGAGGCGATCTGCCGGTGCGGGCAGGTGCTGCGGCGGGAGTCGGTGACGGAGCTGTGGGAGCACACCGGGCGGATGCCCGGGGAGCCTGAGCCGCTAAGCTGAGCCTCAGCGCGCTCGCGCTGTCCCCCGGAGGTTCTGTTGATCGGCACTGCCCTGCCCACGTGGGTGCTGGACCTGTACGTGCGTGACTTGCGGGAGCTCGCGGCGGCGGGGGACGCTGAGGCGGAGACGCGGCTTGAGGCGCTGCTGGAAAGGGAAGGAACGGGATTATGCAGCTCACGGTCGAGCAGGCCGACCGGCTAGCGCAGGAACGGCCGCCTTACAGATGGCACCGGCCGAAGGTAAGCGACTGGAACGCGGGCAACCGGGAAAGCACCTGCACATGGTGCAAGGCTCCGATCACACGGCAATTCGCTGACCCGGTATGGCGAGCAGCCTGCCAGCAGTGCGACGGTACCGGCCTGATCGGCATCGACCAGTGCAACTGCGGCCCCGCCGGGCTGGACGGCTACGGGCACGAGCGGCTGTGCGGCTTCGAGCCGTGCCCGGCCGGCTGCTGGGAATGCCTGCACCCGGAAGCGCCCTAAGTCCGTCCGGTTCCGTCCGCAGCCGTCATTGTCCGTTCAGCCGGTTGACCTGGGCACATGCGCCCGGCAGGATGACACGTGCCTCGACTCGGTGGAACGGATGGGGCAGGGGGCGGCCTTGTGGAAGGGGCTGCCCCCGTTCACGTCCAACGCCCGGTCGTCCAGCAGCGCCGCACGTCCCGCCACACCATCCCCGGCGCCAGGTACCGCAGCACCGGCCGCCACGGGCGCGGCAGCGGCCTGCTGAGCAGCAGCATCGCATGCCAGCCCAGCAGCACCCACGCCGGGGCGCCGAGGACCACGCCGAGCCAGAAGCCCTGCAGGGCGGTCACGGGTGCCCCGCGGCCGTCAGCGCGCGGCCCGAACGCAAAAAAAGGGACCTCCCTGCGGGGAGGTCCCTTTTCCGTGCACCGCGCCCTGCCAGGTTACCGCAGGGGCTCATCCCGCGCCCCGTCCCGCTGCGTCCGCCAGATGATCACGGCGTGCTCCCGCAGCCGAGGGACTGGCGGCGCTGGTGGACTGCCGCCGCGATCGCGGCGGCGGCGGTCCCCGGTGCCGGCCTCGGGGCGGCGGCGTCCGCCCGGTCGATGGCGACGATCAGGGAGCACCACTGACCCTGCTCGACGCTGACTGCGTGCGACGTCCAGAACAGGTTCCCGATCCCGGCGAGGGCGCCGATGAGGAACAGGACGACGACGGCCCGGCCCTGGACCAGGGACAGGCCCCGGCCGCGTTCCCCCGGTTCCCCCTTAGGGCCGCGGGCGAGCCGCTCGAAGTGCTCCCGGCGCTCGCCGTCGCCCGGCTCAGCGCTGCTCATCAGCGGTGCCCGCGGAGGGCGACGGCGAGGAGGACGACAGCGACTCCGAATGCGGGGGAGAGGATTCCGAGGACGATCCAGGCTCGGACAAGATGGTGGCGACGGCGGAGCGCGCGGCAGGCGCGATGCAGCCAAGGGCCACGACGAGCAGGGCGGCGTTGGGGTCCAAGGACTCGACCTGCTTCCAGATCACCCACACGCCGAACCCGGTCAGGCCAACGTCCCGCAGCAGCGCCCACGCTGTCTGAGCCCACTTCAAGTCCGCCTCTCTCTCCTGCAGACCGCAAGGCCGGGGCTGGGTCTGGACTCGGCCTTCTCCTGATCCTTACGGCTGCGACGCGGGCGGCGTGACCGTGCCACCGGGCGCCTGCTTCCCGACGGTGAAGCTGACGCCGCCCCCGCCCCCACCCTGGCCGGCAGGCGGCGCCTGAACGAGCGGCTTGCCGTTGCCGTCACGGGGGTCCTTGACCGGGGTGACCTGCTGCCGGGCGAACAGCGCGCCGACCGCCCCGACCGCGCCGACGATCACCGTCGGGTCGATGATGCCGTGATGGTGGACCGCGTTGGTGATCATCACCGCAGCGGCGAGGACCGCGCCGGCGGCGGCGAGGTAGCCGTTCGGGTTCATGAGCGGGTTGAGCAGCCGGGGCATGATGCCTCCTAGGAAAGGGGCTTACAGGACGCCGAGCGCGACCAGCGCCGAGCGGGTACGCGGCCCGGCGATGCCGTCGACAGCAGCGGGCCCGAACTGGTGGAGCTGGTAGTTCCGCAGCGCGGTCTCAGTCTGCTGGCCGAAGGTGCCGTCTGCGGTGATGCCGCGGACCCCGTAGATGCCGGAGTTCCGCAGGGCTGTCTGCAGCACCTTCACCGCCGGGCCGCTGTTGCCCTGCCGGAGTGTCGCCGTCGCGGGCCACTGCGACCAGCTCACCGCGGGGACAGGCGCGGGCGCAGGACTGGCGCCCTGGTACGCCAGCGCGGCGAGCTCGCCGATCGTGCCGTGGAACACCGAGCAGTCCGCCGTGCCGACGCCCGGCACCGGGAACGAGTCCGTGAACTGCCACAGCTTGTGCGGCGACGCGGGCTCGCCCTGCCCGTAGGCGGCAATCCACTCCACAGGCAGCGCCCCGCGGGCCTGCCCGAAGTTCAGGCCCGTGTAGGTCCACAGGTACGGGGCGAAGCCGTGGCCGAGGTTGGACAGCATCCGGTTGTACCAGGCGGTGAGCATGGACTTCTGGCCCTCCTCGAAGTCCGGGATGATCACCTCGCCCGGCTGCGGCGCGCGGATGATCCCGCACAGCGCGTCGGCCTGGGCGGCGCCGTCCTGCCCGGCGACCAGGTACTGGTAGATGCCCAAAAACCGGCAGCCGCCCTCGTGCAGCCGGGCGCGCCGGTCACCGCCGTACCACGCCCGGTCCTGGTGGCTGGTGCCGTAGGCGGCGCGGATCACGATGGCCTGCGACCAGGCGAGGTACACCGGGTCGGCTATCTGCGGCTCGAACTCGCTGACGTCGGCGAGCAGGGTGAACTCGCCGGCGAACTGCGGCAGCGCGAGGGCGGCCGGGCGTGCTGCGGCTTGCGGCCGGCGCCCGGCGCGGAACGGTGCCGTCATCACATGACCCCCGCGCTGGAGCACAGGTTCACGATCGTGTTGATCAGGTTCGCGAACCCTGCCGTGGTCGGGCTGATCGTGACGCCCGTCGCGAGCGGGTAACCGCCCGGGACGCCCTGGCCGCCGTTGTAGGAGCCGCTGAAGTTCCCCGCGCTGAGGCTCCCGCCGATGTTGTGGTTGCCGTTCACCGTCAGCGAGCCCGTCACCGTCCCGCCTGACTTCGGCAGCGCGTTGTTCGCCGTTGTCCTGGCCGCCGCGACCTGCGGCACGATCACGTCAATCCGCTGGTGCGCGGAGTACGTTTTAGCCGCCGTGTCCGATGCCCGCACCCCCATCCACACGAACGCGAGCATCATCCACATGAAGCCCCACCCCAGCGACAGGAAATACGCCAGCACCCCGCCTGTCCCCGCCATGAACCACGTCGCGTACGCCATTCCCCTGCCGTTCACCGGCCCTCCTTAACGGAACGTCGGCCCGAGCACGAGCTTGATGCTCGCCCCGTACACGTAATTGGCCGCCGGGTTACGAGGGTCGGTGCCCGACTGGTAGAGCTGCGCGTGGCCCCACGCGTCAGCGCAGGAGTCAAGGATCGACTGCGCCGTCGCCGTGCTCATCCCCGGCCCGGCAGGCGGTGCCGCCGTAAGGTCCGCGAGCGACACCCCCGCCTGGAAGTCACGGAGGTGCTGAGCGATGTCCATCGCAGCCCGGTACTGGGTGAGGGCCTGCTGAACTGCCTGGATGATCGAGAGCGCGCTTGCGTTCTCTGCGTTGAACATTTGACCGCTCCTTCGGTTAGGCGGGCGGCGCGGCCACGGCGGCGGGCTGCGGCAGCAGCGCCGCCGCGGCGGACAGCAGCCCGCTGAAGCTGTTGTCGAGGTACTGGAACGGGGTGACGGTCCCGGTCTGCGAGTCGTCGTCGTACTCGTAGGCACCCACCAGGAAGGTGACCGGGCCGAGGACGACCTCGCCGCCGTAGCCGTAGTCGGTGAGCACGAGCTGGGCGACCGTTCCCGCGTGGCTGATCCCCAGGTCGGCCGCCTGGCCGCCGGTGGTCATCAGGTCGCCCGGGCCTGCGGTGAACGGGCCCGCGAAGCTGGCCCGCTGGTACCGCTGCAGCAGCGCGTTCCCGACCGCCTGCGCCGCGCCCGCGCTCATGACGCCGGCGCTGGACAGGTCCAGGTAGGCCTCGCGCTGCCCGTGGGCGGCGACCGAGGCCGCCGCGGTCGCCGAGGTGAGCGCGAAGGTGGCGGCGGTCCCGCTGCCCGTCGTGTCGTCGGCTGATACCTGGTAGCGGATCTGCACGACGTTGATGTCGCCGCCGAGGGTCCGCGGCGGCGGCTGCCGGGCCAGCAGCAGCCTGTTCACCGCAGTCGGCAGCGCGAAGACGCTGAGCGTGTTGCCGTACGTCCCGGAGGTGACCTGCCATGTCAGGGCGCCGTAGGTGCAGCAGAGGTTGAGCAGGTCGGTGATGGTCTGCGCGCCGGAGTCGAAGCCCTGCCCGAGCCAGATGCCCGACGGCGTGCCGATGCCGGGATTGACCCACCGCAGTCCCCTGCTGATGGCCTGGTTGACGGCCTGGTCAGGCTCAGACGTCGGCCAGGTGCTGGTGTAGACGGCCGCGTAGTTCGTCCCGTAGGCGCCGGCGCCGACGGCGCTGATCCCCCAGCCCTGCGAGGTGGACGGGACGGGCTCGGACAGGATGCCCTCCCAGATGATGTCGCCGCCCCGGTAGACCTGGACGATCCGGCCCGGGTCCATGGCGTCCGTCCGCACGGTCGGCTCGGTCATCAGGTTGCAGGACAGCTGGTCCGGGCCGCCCGGCAGCGACCAGCTGTACTTCAGGCCGGTGACGTGCCCGATCTGACCGAGCATCCGGGGATTGGTCATCGACGGGGTATAAGTCACCACCTGCGACGCGTTATGTCGTTCGAGGGCCACCTGTCACTCAAGCCTCTCCGAGAACCAGCGGGACCAGTAGGTCAGCGCTATCGACGGGGCGCCTGACTGCGAGTAGGCCATCAGCGTGTTGATGCCCGGCTCAATGGTGAGCGGGCCCCCGCTGGCGATAAAGGCAGGGGCAGCGCCCATGACGGACACGGCGCCCGGCCGCCCGGTCTGGCTGCCCAGGTAGTTCCCCAGGTCGTAGCGGGGGTCGGGCTCGTCGAAGTAGTAGTTGACGTAGCCCGTGCCCGGCTGGTTGATGATCACCGTCTGCCCCTGCGTGTCGAGGAACAGGCAGTCGTACCACCGGTCGCTGGCGTTGGTGTCGCTGACCAGTACCGTGTAGAACCCGGACGTGTTGTCGTCGGCGACCGCCTTCAGCGGCAGCGTCAGCGTGCCGGCGATCACGATCCCGTTGGTCACCTGGGTGCTCGGCGTGATCGTGATCGGCACGGTGGTGCTGTCGTAGTGCGCCCCGCTGGGGGCCTCGTACTGCCGGACGGTGACCGAGATGGTCCGCGGGGAGCTGGAGCTGTTGAAGCTAAAGTTCGTCAGGACGACGGTGTAGGTGCCGTTGAAGTCGGCGTTCTGCCCGCTGACCAGGGACGGCACCGTGTACTCGGTGGCCCCCGGCGCGACCAGCCCGGCGCCCACCGGGACGAACGGGTTCAGGTTGAGCGGGGCCTGCTTCCCGGGCCGGTGCACGATCAGCGTCGGGAACGCGGCGTTGGAGTACGGGGTGATGATCAGCTTGCCGTTGCCGCCGTTCCCGCCGGCCTCGGTCGTGCCCGCGGAGTCCGCGCCGCCGCCGCCCCCGCCCGGCTGCGACCCCGCCGTCCCGGCCGTGTTGGAGGAAGGGCCGCCCGCGCCGCCCGCGCCGCCGCCAGTTACCGCGGCGCCGCCGTTGTTCGTCGGCGCGCCGCCGGGGTAGGTGAGCCGGACCTGGCCGGCCGCGCCCGCCCCGGACGTCGTGCCGGAGGTCCACGTGCCGCCGCCGCCGCCGCCCGGTGCGCTGCCCGCCGTCCCGTTTCCCGAGCCGCTCCCGGTGCCCGCGCCGCCGTTGCCGCCGCCGGTCGGGGCCGTGCCGCCCGCCCCGCTGTTGATTCCGGAGTTGCCGACCGCGGCCACGCCGGCCGAGGAGCCGCCGCCGCCCGCGGTCGGGGAGGACCCGCCGCCGGCGCCGCCGTTGAAGTGGACGGTGTTGGTGCTGCCCGATCCGCCGGCCGGGAACGGCGCGGCGGAGTTCCCGGCTGGCCCGGCCAGGCCGCCGTGCGCGGTGACGGTGACGCCGCTGTCCCCGGTGAACGTGGAGCTGGCGCCGGCGTGCCCGTTCTGCCCGGTGCCGGTGACCGCCGTGCCGCCCGCGGCGACCGTGTAGTTATAGACGTTTCCGGGCGTGACGTTCACGTACTGGGCCGCGTACTCGCCGCCGGACCCGCCGGCGCCGTTGCCCGTGCTGAACCCGGTGCCGCCGGACCCGCCGGAGCCCCAGCACTCCGCGTACACCTGGGTGACGCCCGCCGGGCAGGTCCAGGTGCTGCTCCCGGCGCTCGTGAAGACGGTAGCGGCGGTTCCCGTCGGGGACAGGCCGGCCGAGCTGCTGCCGCCGGACGAGCCGCCGCCGCCGCCGACCGAGCCTGACGCGGTGCGCCCGGCGCCGCCGTCGAAGTGGACCGAGTTCGTGCTGCCGGTGCCGCCCGCGCCCCCCGTGGCGCTGTTCTGCGCGGCGGACTGGCCGCCGTGCGCCGTGACGGTGACGGTGCCGCCGGGGACGGGCCCGAACGTCGTCACGCGCCCGGCGCTGGCACCGGCCCCGGGCGTGTCGCCGGCCCCGACGGCGTACGGGATGACCGCGCCGACCGTGGCCGCGAAGTTAGCCTCGGCCGCGTACTCGGCCCCGCCGCCGCCGCCGCCGAACCCGCTTACCGTCTGGCTCGCGCCCGCGCCGCCGCCGCCGGTCGCCTCGACCTTCAGGTACACCGTGTTGGCGGGGACCGTGTAGGTGCCGGCGCCGGTGGCCGTCACCGTGGTGGGCGTCCCGGGCGACGGGGCGCTCTGGAACTGCATCGACACCGGCGCCCGGTGCGTGCCGACCACCCCGTGCAGGGTGTAGACGCTGCCCCGCGGCGACGGGGAGGCGATCAGGTTGGAGGACGAGTACGCGGTCAGCGCGTCCAGGTAGGCGACCGTCCAGCGCAGCTCCCCGCCCGGGGTGTCGTAGCGCGCCGCCCGGTTGACGACCGTAACGGAGTAGGAGCTGACCGACGCGTAGTTGAACGTGGCGCTGTTCTGCGGGATGCGGGCCGTGACCCGGGTGAACACCGGGGCCTGCGGGTCGGCTGACACCGGCAGCCAGCGGCTCTTCTCCGACCATGACAGCGTGACGTTGTTCGTGTCGGTCAGGCTGAAGCTCATCGTCACCCGGGTCATGCCGCGCGGGTGGTGGTTGAAGAAATGCCGGCTGCCGAGACCGAGCCACACCGACAGCCCGGTCATCCCGGTCAGGACGGCCGGCGCGGCCAGCGCCGCGCTGTAGGTCAGCGGGCAGTTCTGGCCGTCGTCGGCGAGGAACGGCGCGAACCGGGGGTCCCAGTAGCAGCTGTTCGGGCCGATGACGTGCTGGGCGGACTGCTGGCACTGCGGGCTGTTGATCGTGGTGAAGGCGTCCAGCACGACGGGGGCCGGCGGGGTGCCGGGGCTGTTGAGCCCGGCGATCGGGGCGGCGAACGCGACCTGCTGCTGGGTGTCGCTGCGGCCGTAGGGGAGCGCCTGGAACTTGATGTCGACCTGGGCCTCGACCTGGGCGCGGCCCTGCGGCCGGTGCTCGGTGGGGTCGCCCATCGGGATGACCGACGGCTGCGCGCGGAAGCAGTCCAGGATCATCGGCAGGGTGCCGGGGTCGGCGCCTGACGCCCGGGTCCAGGTGAGCGGCCAGTGCGGCTGGTCGATCGTCTTCAGCAGCAGCTCCCGGGCGCCGGCCAGCGTCCGGTAGTCCGGTGCCCTGACCAGCACGCTCAGGGTGATGGTGCGGTCGGACGCCCGGTCGCCGAACGGCTTCTCGCCGTCCACGATCAGGCTGGCGACGAAGTCGGTCGTGGGCTGCGGGGCGTCCAGGGACAGCGGCGGCAGGACCGAGAAGACGGCGCCGGGGCACATCGGGTTGACCGACGCGATGCCGCCGGGGGGCCCGATGAGCTCGATCGCCTCTCCGATGACGAGGCTGTCGTAAGTGCTGGTGGCCAAGGACTGCCCTTCCCTAGCGGCGCGTGCTGTACGAGCCCCGGGAGGCTGCGGCGGCGGACACGGAGTTGAGCGAGCGTGCGACGGCGGGGCCCTGTCGCAGGACGGCGTCGGTGTTGGCCTCCAGGGCGGCGACGATGGCCTGCGCGTCGGCGCTCAGCCTGCGGCTGACCGTGCCGCCGGCGGTGCTCCCGGTGCTGTGCGGCTGGTACTGGGCCGGGACGACCGGGCCGCCGGCGGCGAACCCGGGCAGCTGCCCGCGCAGGTGGTCGACCGCGCCCGCCTTCACCATCGCCGTGGGGACGACGACCTCGCCGGGCATCGCGCGGATCAGGACGCTGTCCCTGCCGGGCGTGCCGCCGGTGACGAGCATGCCCGCAGCGGCCTGCACGAGGCCGCCCGCCGCGAACCCGCCCGCGGCAAGGGCGTTGCGGATCGCGTTGGTCGCGCCGCCCGCCGCGACCTGGTTAGTGATCGCCTCGGAGATCTGGACGCTGATCGGGACGACCTTGCCCTTCAGCGCGTCGATCTGCGCCTGGAGCGCCTGCACGAGCGCCCTGGCCCCGTCGGCGCTGATCCCCGCCTGGTGCAGGTCGCCGATCAGCGCCGCCCGGTCGCCCGCCGTGGCCGAGCTGCTGTCGCCGCTCTTCAGGATCGCGTCGGCGAACTGGCTGACCGCCGCGCTGATCCCGGGGATGTTCTTGCCGAGGCCGGCCAGCTCGCCCTCGAAGTTGCTGCCGATGGCGCTGGCCGCCCCCAGCACCTGCCTGCTCAGCCCGGCCGTGGAGTTGGCCCACAGGTCGTAGTCCTTTATCAGCCCCTGGACGTCGGCCTGCTGGACCGGGGTGAGGCCGTGCAGCGACTGGAGCCGCTGGATGTTGGTCTCGTACTCGGCGTTGACCGCGGCGACCGAGGCGCCGTTCTGCTCCAGGGTCGAGATGCCGGCGCCGACCTGCTGCACGTAGGAAACGAACGCCTGCCGCGCCGCCAGGGACTGGCCTCCGCTGTTCTTGACCGCCGTGGTCAGGCTGGTGAACGAGGCCTCGGCGGCGAGGACCGCCTGCTGGTCGCTGAGGGAGTTCCCGACGATCTTCGCCCAGGCGTCCGAGTAGGCGTTCAGGGCGGTCGCCGCGTTCGTGCTGCTCGTGTCCAGCAGCGCCACGTCCCCCGCCAGCGTGCCGACCTTAGGCGCGGCGTCGGCCGCGGCCGCGGCAGTCTTCTGGATGGCCTCGGCGTGCCTCGCGCCCGCGGCCGCCGCGTCGCCCTGCGACTTGGCGAACTTAGTGGCCACGTCGGCGGTCTTCGTGAACCCCGGGAACAGCGAGTTGAGCAGCTGCTCGCCGGCGTTCTTGGCGTCACCCGCGATCGCCCCGAGGCTGAACGGGTCGCTGCCGCCCGACTTCTGCGACTGCTCGGCCAGCTGGTTGGCCTGCCGGGCGAGGCCCTCGAAGTGCTCAAGGGCACCGACCGCCCTGGCGGCGTCGGTGGCGATCCCGAGGAACGAGGTGGCGATGGGCTGCAGGGCGGTCAGCAGCGGCGGCAGGTCATCCAGCAGGGCGACGAACAGGCCGCCGAGCTGCTGGATGTCCGGCCCGGCCTCGGCCGCCATGAACCCGAAGAACTTCTGCCACGTCCCCGACCGGAACTCGGCGTCGACCTGCCCCAGGACCCCCTCCAGGGCCTTCCCGGTCGCCGAGGCAACCGGCTGGACGTCGTGCAGCAGCCCCGACGCGGTGCTCAGGCCCGCGTTGAACAGGCCGAGCACCTCCGGCTCGAGCGACTTGCTGAACCCGGAGAACTCGCCCTTCAGCGCAGTCAGCGAGTTATAGGCGGCCCGCTGCGCCGGGTCAAGGCCCTCCAGTGCCTTCTGCTGCGCTGCCGTCGCGGTGCCGGCCTGCAGGATCGGCCCGACCGTCCCGGCCGCCGCCGCGGCAAGCCCGGCCATGCCGAACCCGACCGTGACGAGAACCGGCGACAGGGCAACGCCCGCGGCGACCGCCGCACCGAGCGGCGTGCCGAGCGCACCGAACCCGGACGCGGCGCCGCTGGCAGCCGCCCCGGCCAGCCGCGTCTTGGCCGCGGACTCCTCCGCGTCCCGCCCCTGCTGCCGCAGCTGCTTAGACGCCTCATCGGCAGCGCCTGACAGCTCGAGTTCGGCGTCGCGGAGGATGTCGTCGCTCTTCGCCAGGGCCAGCGTCGCCTGCGCCGAAACCTGCGCCGACTTGGACTGGACGGCGAGGCTGTCACTCAGCTGCTTAGCGCCCCGGGCGGCGAGCGCCGCGCCGTCAGCGGTCTGGCGGAAGGCCCGGGCGGCGCTGGCCGCGTCCCCGACGATATCGAAGCGGAGAGTCTGCGATCCGGCCACGGGCCTCCCTTCACAACTCCGGCGCGAGGGCGCACAATTGCGCGTGGGATAAGGGGAGTAAGTCAGGTGAAAGTACTAAGGCCGCTGATGTCCGGGCTCGGGATCGCCGCGCTGGCCGTCCTGCCTGGCTGCGCAGGCGCGCGCAGCGCGGCGACGGCTCCCTCGCCGGCCGCTAAGGCATGCGGTGTGATCGCCGCAGCGACGGCCGGCGGCCCCGTCCACGTCGACGCCGCGTTCGTGTCGTCAGTGGAGCGGTACATCAGCCCCGGCACCGCGCTGTACGGCGACTTCTCCAGCTGGGCCAGCGACACCGAGGACCTTTACGCCGTACCTGCCGGGAACCCGGACACGGCCTCGGCCGATGACGCGACGATCGCGCTCATCGGGCAGGGGATTGCCGCTGACAAGAAGGCGGTCACCGCTGACTGCGCGGCGGCAGGCGTGGCCCTTCACCTCTGACGCGCTAGCCCCCGCGGCGTGCTTCGAGGTACTCGATCAGGGCGTCGAACTCGTCGAGGCTGAGCTTCTCGGCTTCCCACGGGCGGATCCCGAAGACCTCAGCGAAGGCTCCGAGGTACTGCCTGACGTCGTAACCGTGCCATCCGGGTCCGTAAGGGGCTCGGCCCCTGACGTAGGGTCCTCTGCCTTCAGCTCCTCAGCGATCCCCTTGTTGAAGGATCGCATCAGCTCGGTGTAGTCGAAGTCGAGGCGCCCCTCGAGCAGGTCCGCCAGATCTACCTCGCGGCCGTCGCGCCGCCACACTGTCCACGCGAAGACAGCCCACGCCTCAGCTGAGCCGCCCCCCAGCTCCTGCTGCCATTCGGCGTACCGGCGCCCCCACGCCTTCTCGATCGCCAGCGCCTCCGACAAGGAACGGTGCTCCATGTCGTAGTCGAACGTCTCGCCGTTGATGACAAGCTTCATCCGCTGACCGCCTTCTGTACCACGTCGTCCAGCGCCTGCTCGACCGCGGCGCGGATGTCCGGCACCGACTCCTCCACCGGGTCAGTGAACCAGCCCGGCTCGACCGCCTGCCTGAACCACCGCTCACGGTTGCCGTACAGCGGGTGAACCAGGACCCCGGCGTCAGACTGGGCCAGCTTCCGCTTCCTGTCCGTCGACGCCAGGACGGTCACCTGCGCGGTGCCGCCGGACCCGCCGAGCGACGTGCTGCGGCGCACCTTCAGCTCCCCGGCCAGCACGTCCGCGTACCGGTCAGGCAGGTGCGGGCGCAGCGCCGCGGGAATGCGGTCCTTCAGCGGGTCGACGGCCCGCCCGACCGCCGTCTGCAGCTCGCGCACCAGGCCCTCGTCGCCCAGCTCCCGCAGGCGCACCGCGATCGCGTTCAGGCTGCCCGCGAGCTCGTCCAGGCTGTCGGCCAAAGTCAGTCCCCCTCGGTACGCTGGAAAGCGAGTGCCCCGGCGAGGCGGTAACCTCCCGGGGCGTGGCCGAACCTGTGTGAGAGGTACGACATGGATAAGACTACGTGCACCCAGTGCGGGCGCGCCTTCTGCGGCAAGCCGGGCGCGTGCTCCGCCTGCCGCGCCACTGACCGCACCTGCAAGGGCTGCGGCCAGACGTTCCGCCACCACAGCAACCTCTGGTGCGGCCGGTGCCGCATCACTGAGCGCGAGTGCCCGTCCTGCGGCAAGCAGTTCCGCGGACGCGATATTGAATGCTACGCATGCAAGGCGTCTGACCGTCCGTGCATTGTCTGCGGCCAGACCTTTCACGGCACGAACCGTACCTGCACCCGCTGCCTAGGCCACAGCAGCGACACCTGCCAGATGCCGGAATGCGGCGAGCCGAAACTGCGCGGGCGCGGTCACCGTTACTGCGAGAAGCATTTCTCCGAAGGACCGCAGCGCGAGAATACGCAGATAGTCAGGCGCAAATACGAGCGCGAGTACGGCATCACCTACGACGAGTACCTCGCGATGCTCGACGCCCAGGGCGGCGTGTGCGCCATCTGCAAGGGCGGTAACGGCAAGCGTGCGATGAACGTAGACCACGACCACGCCACGGGCGCAGTCCGGGGGCTGCTCTGCGACCGCTGCAACCCTATGCTCGGCTACGCGCGCGACGACATCGCCATTCTTCAGAAGGCGATTGAATACCTTGAGAAACTCAGCCCGATAAAAGGCTGAATTACATGTTCGCCCTGTTCACTGGGCCTGCAGCATTCCACGAGCACTTGATGCTGACGGCGGCGGTAACGCCACCGGCGGCACTGAAGTCAGGAAGTACGGTGCCGTAAAAATAATCCGTGGCATTGTTGCTATTCGGGTACAAATAAAAATTGCGTGGAATTCCGTCGCCTGCCGCGGTGTAGGTCTGCGGGGTGAAGTAGTCGTACCAGCCGCTGAAGTCGCCGGAGGCGTCCGGCAGGCCCGCGACGTAGGTCTTGTTGGAGTCGCCGAAGGCGGTGACGTCGACCTTGTCGGTGGTCTTGTTGATGGTCCAGTCGGCGAGGAACGTGATCGGCGACGCCGCGGCGGACACGCCGCCGCTCTGGGTGAGGCCCATGTAGACCACGCCGTTTCTTCCATGCTCGCGCTGCGAAGGCATGCGGTCACTCTCCGTTCATTTTACTGAGCAGCTCCAGCAGCCGCTTCGCGTTTGCCTCGAACGTCCTGTCGCTGATCGCCTCACGGGCGGCGGCGGCAGCCTTCTCCCTGGCGCTGTCGTGCGCCAGCCACCAGCGGAGCTTCTCGCCAGCGTCCCCCGGCCCGTCGAAGGTAGGCAGCACGGGGAACAGCTCGTCGCCCTCCGGCCGCGGGTCGCGCAGGAAGAACGTCCCGCATGCGGCGAGCTCGACCTCGCGGGGGCCAACTGCCCAGCCCTCGCCGGCGTGGGAGTCCTCGGCCTCGCGGCGGTAGAAGTTGATGCCCGCACGGGTACTGCGGTAGATGTCGGCGGTCTCCGTGTTGTCCGTGCACTGCACGACCTCGCCGCCGGGCATGTGCCCGCGCAGCGGGGAGTCCTCGGCCAGGTCGGGCCACGTCCCGGCGAGCAGCACGTCCAGGCCGTCAAGGTTCATTGCCTCGAAGAACTCCACGCGGCTCTTGAACCCGGTGCCGACGAACGCGAAGTCGCTCTTCAGCTCGGGCACCGCAGGCCCCGGGCGGTGCACGTGCGGCCGGTAGGCGTGCGGCATGTACTCGGCCGGCCCGGACTCGCGGAACCGGCCGATGTTCACCGGGTCGTTGAGCAGGGTCAGGCTGGCATGCTCGGCGCGCTTGAGCTGCTCGTCGTCCTGGTAAGGCGATTCCGTCATGAGCAGGACGACCTTGTGGCCGCGGTCGCGCATCACGTCGAGGTGCCAGCTCGGCATGAAGAACGCGCTGACGCCGAGCACGACGTCGGGCCACCAGGTGTAGCAGGCGCTGGTGATGCCCTGGATCGCGGCGGTGATCGCCTGCTCGCGGGTGAAGGCCTTGCGGACTTCCGGGTGGCCGCCGTCGTCGATGTTGCCGGTCTCGATCAGCGCGGCGTCGTAGACCTGGAGGCGCTTGTCGAGGTTGAACTCGAGGACGTCCTCGCCGAGCGCGCGGAGCGCCTCGGTCCAGCCGACGTAGACGTCATGCACGGAAAACTGAGGGCCCGGATGGCAGATCAGCCAGCGCAAGCGGTCACCATTCCGTGGAGTAGGAGACGCGGTAGGCGACCATCACGGCTGCCCCGCCGAGGGACTGCCGGTTGATCCACCGGCCGTTGGGGGTGCCGTCGAACGTCATGTCTGTCAGGCCGCCCGCGTAGCCGCCGTTGGCGTCAGCGGCGTCCTCCAGCGCTTCCAGCAGTGTCCCCGCCTGGACTCGCAGAGGGCCGAGCGCGGTGTCGCCGGACTGGCAGATCAGGACGCAGTTGACCGTCCCTGTCTCCTGCCGGGCGCCCATCTCGACCCACTGCTGGGCGAAGTTCCCGGCGAGCACGTCGGGGACGAGGGTGCCGTCCGCCTCGAGGGTGCCGTCGTGGCCGACGATGACGCACGCCGGGTCCGATGCGGCCTGCGGCTGGATCCCGTCGTAGACGGGGATGCCGGCCAGCGCCGGGGCTGCCTCGTACGCGGCCACCAGCGCGGTCACCGCGTCATTGAACCTGGTCGCGCTCACCGCAGCTCCGGCGGGGGCAGTTCGCTTAGCAGAACGTCGCGCGGCTCCTCGCGGGCTATCTCGCAGAGGGAGTGATCGTGCGGTTCGCCGGGAACGTGGTGCCGGTTGAGGTGCACCCTTCCCTCGTCGTTGAGGGCGTAGCAGAAGATCCGCGCGAACGGCGCGTCGAGCAGGTAGAACTCGGCCCGGTACATCTGGCCGGCCGGGAGGGAGTGCCCCTTCAGCCAGCCGGTCTTGGCCTCGCGGTCGCGCCGCCAGGCGTCATCCCTCACGTCCCATACGGCGACCGGCTCAGTTGCAGTACTCATACGTACGCCTCGCATGAGAAAGGCACGCCGTTCTGGCTGCCGTTGAGCATCTCGGCCGCCCGGTTCGGGATCGCGAACCCGAACCCCGGCACCGCCACCGGCAACTCCCCCGCCATCGGCATCGCCAGCGGCCCCCGCTTCGTCTCCCACATGTGCTGGATCACGATGCGGGCGAAGCTGTTGAACGCCGCCGGGACCGCCGTGCCCCACCCGGCGGTGTAGCCGACGACGAACCACGGCTGCCAGGCGAAGAACGGGCCGACGAGCGGCCAGCCGAGCGCCCGCTGCACCACCCCGGTCAGCGGGTCGAACTTGATGTCCGTCAGCGACAGCGCGCCGCCGGACGACTCGCTGGTGATCGAGTCCACCGACACGATCGGCCGCTGCCGCAGCAGCAGCCTGGTGAACCCGGCCGTCGCCTCAACCCGCTCGGTGACGCTCCGGTTGACAACCGGGCCGCCGGTGAAGCGTTCGAGGCCCGACTCGATCGACGCGACCCAGCTGTCGATCTCAGCGTCATTGGCCGTGTTCGATGGCGGGATGTTCAGCATCTGCTTGGCGTCCTGCAGGCTCAGGACGCGGACCTCGAACGGGTCGTACACGTCGAAGTCGCCGGGCGACACGCCCGCGCCGGTGCCCGTGGCGGTCCACGCGAACTGGTAATGGCCGATCTGGGACAGGTCGGCCGCCGGGACGTCCTGGTGGTAATTACCTGTCGAATCGGACGTGGGGGAGGCGTAGGACTGCTGCGTGCCGTCCGGCTTACGGACGGCCAGGGTGAGCGTCCCGGCGGTAACGAGCGCGCCGGACAGGTCCCGGACGGTCGTGCTTATCCTGACGGGCTGCCCGCTCGGGTACCTGATTCGGATCGCCTCCTCACGGGCTGGTCGTGGCGGCGTTCACGCCGGAGCTGGTCAGGGCCGAGCCTGCCGGCGCGTACGTCGCGGACTCGTTGACGCCGGAGCTGGCCAGGACCGCCCCCGTGGGCGCGTAGGTTGCAGGCGCGTTCACGCCGGAACTGGTCAGGGCGGCCAGGATGCCGACGGTGAAGAGCGCCCCGGCCTGGACGGCAAGCTGGTCAAGGGCGGCGCCCTGCTCGGCGAGGGCCAGCGGGACGGACAGCGTGAGCCCGTCGAGGCCGCCGCCCTGCTCTGCGAGGGCCGCGGCCGCGGCGAGCGTGAACCCGTCGCTGCCCTGCCCGGTTTCAGGAAGGCCGGTGATGACCTGCACGGCCAGGGTGCCGTCGCCGGCGCCCGTGTCTGTCAGGCCCGCCATGATGCCGGGGCTGTCGCTGCCGGCGCCGGTGTCAGCCAGCGCAACCAGCGTCACCAGGGTGACCGTCAGCGTGTCGCCGGTGGACCCCGTGTCAGCGAGCGCCGGCATGACGCCGAGGGCGCCGTCGCCGGCGCCGGTGTCGCTCAGTCCCGTCGGCTGCGTGATCCCGGGCGTGTCAGTGCCCGTGCCCGTGTCGCCCAGGCCCGGCATTATCCCCAGCGTGCCGGTTCCGGTTCCCGCGTCGGCCAGCGGCACCGCGGACGTGAGCGCCAGCGAGTCCGTGCCGGCGCCGGCATCAGCGAGGCCCGGCATGATGCCGAGGGTCTCCGACCCGGAGCCTGTATCAGTCAGGCTGATCAGGGAGACCAGCGTGACGGTGAGCGCGTCCGCTCCGGAGCCCGTGTCCGTCAGGCCCGGCATGACGCCGAGGTTGTCGGAGGCCGCCCCGGTGTCGGTCAGCGGGGCCGGCTGCGTGATGCCGAGCGCTTCGGCCGCCGCCCCGGTGTCAGCCAGGGCGATGACCGCGGTGACCGTGAGCGCATCCGCGCCGGTTCCGGTCTCCGTGAGCGCGACGGTGACCGTGACCGCGAGCACGTCAGCGGCCGCCCCGGCATCCGTGAAGGCAACCGGCTGAACCTGTGCGGCTGCCGTTGCCGGCGGGGCGCTGATCGGGCGCGTTACCGGCCCGGCGACGCCTGGCTGATAAAGCGTGACCATTAGGCCCTCAGCAGCCCACGGCGACGGACTGGGCGAGCGTTGCCGTCGTGGCGGACCACTTGAAGAACCACCCGGCAGGCAGCAGGAAAGTGACAACCGATCCCGATGTCGCGGTGCCGGAGGCGTGCAGGGTCACGTCGGTGCCCGCGGAGGTGTGCCCCATTGACACGATGAACGCGGTCCCGGCCGTGCCGACCTCGAGGTAGACCATGTAGTCGCGGGTGACGTCGGTCAGCTGGACCGCGGAGCCGCCGTTGGTGCCGGCGACGGCGGTGAGGATAGGGGCCGACCCGGCGCTGCTGCTGCCGCCGTTAAGGGTCGCCACCCCGTCCACCTGGAGGGTGCCTGCCTCGACAGCGGAGAAGAAACTGAACGACCCGGCTATCAGGGAGATCGTGTTCGTGGCGTAGCTGGTTGCCGTGGCGACGTTGATCCCGTTGAGCAGCACGTCGCAGCCGCTGTCCGTCTTGATGCTGGCGGTCGCGCCGCCGACCGCCGTCTCGATGAACCCGAGCACCTGGACGCCGCCGGACGCGCCCGTCACCCAGAGGGCGACCGCCCCGTTGGCGGAAATGAACGAGCCCGCCACGGTGATCGCGTAGCAGCCGGTGATCTTGATGCTTGTGCCGTCGCCTCCGGCGCCCGCTGCGTTCTGGAAGCCGTCACACCCGATCATCGTGATGCCGCTGCACGAGCTGAGCTCGTACCCGACCGCGTTAAGGTCGCTGCCGCAGCCGGTCAGGGCCGAGGAGATCGTCCCGGTGGCGTAGAATCCGCGCTCGGCGTTCAGCTCGAACCAGCAGTTACGTATCGTCCACGTGGTGCCGGCGTTAACGTACATGCCGCGGCCGCCGTTAGAGACGAACTTGCACTGCTCGGCGATCGACATGATGTTGTTCAGCGACATCATGCCGTGCGAGCCCATCCCCGTGATGATCACGTTCTGGACCGTGAGCCGCTCGATCACGGAAGCGCCGCCGCCCGCCGCCGCGTAAATCCCGACCCCTGAGCCTGAACCTGGCCCCTGGACCTGGAACCCTTCCATGATCACGTCGTTGATCCCGCCGGGCGAGACCACGTTGAGGCAGTTGTTTGCCGGGTTCAGCGGCTTGAAGACCGTGCTGTAAGCGCCGGCGCAGATGAACGTGATGCCCGGGGTGCTGATCACCGGGGGGAACGACAGCAGGTACGTCCCCGCCGGGACGTACACGTCGCCGCCGCCCGCTGCCGCGCACGCGCTGATCGCCGCCTGGACCGCGCCGGCGCTGTCCTGGGTGCCGCTAGGGTCCGCCCCGTACGAGCAGGCGTTGAAAACGGCTGCTGTCTGCCCGAAGTCGCCCGCTGAGACCCCGTGGTTGACCTGGGCGCCAGGCAGGTGCGTGACCTGCGGGCCGCCGCCGTCACAGCCCCGGATCACGCCTGTGAACGTGTACGGGCCGTTGCCGGCCGGCGCGGAAGTGACGACGACTACTTCCTGGTAGGCGGTCCCCCACTCCAGCAGCAGCTTGAACGGGTACAGCGACGGCAGCCCCGTGACCGAGGTGACCTGGATCGATGACCCGAGATCCGAAACAACCTGAGCCTGGTAGGCGGCCGAGGAATAGAAGAACTGCGAGCCCGGCTGGCCCTGCCCGCTGTAAGACGGGCTGCGGAACGCCGCCGGGAACCTTTGCGAGGGATTCCACGGGCCGCCGCCCGGCGCGAACGTATCGGGAGCGGGCGACGGCCCCCGTGGTGACGCCGGGGCCATCGCTTACCCGGAGACGATCTCAGCCAGGTACTGCGTGCAGGTGATCGTCGGTGAGCCTGTCACCTGGGACAGGGTAGCCACCAGGCCGAGCGTGTGCGCGATCGTCGTGTCCGCGTTCGCCGCGGTCGGCCCTGAAGCCGCGGGCATCGGCCACACCTGAACGTTGCCCGTGGTACCGGAAGGAGCGGCTGTCTGGATCTTGAGGCTGCCGTGCGTGTAAAGGGACGCAGTTGCGGTGCCCTGCGCGATCGCCCGGCACTGGGTGATCGCCTCCAGTTCCCACAAGAGGCCCGTCACGCTCACTGGCAGCGCAAGCGCGCCTGTCGTCGCCAGGGACGTACCAGACGCGAGCGCCGTGCCGACCGCGCTAGCGAACAGGGCGAACGTCGCGTTGGTGGCGGTGGAGCCCATCGTGTAGATACCGCGGGCCGTGTGCCGGATGACCATCCCCTGCCACCAGGTGAGGTTCTGGGGGTCATCGCCGGTACCCCCGGCGCCTTCAGGGTTGACCGTCGCGGTAGCGGCGGTGTTGAGGACCGTGCCGCTGGCGGTCTGCCACGGGGCGGCCGGGTTGATCAGGGATGACCAGTACTGCGGCATGTCTCACGTCCAGGTGTAAGTGATCGTCGCGTTCCACGTCTGCGCGGATGTCTTCGTGCCCGGTGACGCGGTGCCCCGCGAGAACATCGTCGCGACGCTCGCCCCGGTGCCCGCCGTCGTGCCGGAGTCAAGGCCGAACTCAGCCCAGGCGAAGTTGCCATCGGTGGTGGGGAACTGCGCTGCGACGATCAGGCCCGCCGTGTGGGTGGACCCGACCGTGGGAACCGCGTTGATCACTTCCCACTGCCGGTTGGCCGCACCGGTGGCCGCCTGGAGGTCAGTCTGCGTGTAGGCGGCCGCGGTGGCGCTGATGCCGCCGCCGATCCGGCCGACCGCGCCGTTGCTGAACTTGGTGACCGAGGAGCCGGCGACGCCGTTCATGATCATCTGCCAGCCCGCATCGAGGATCAGGTTGCAGTCTTCCTCGAGGAACACCTCGAACGGCTTGCAGCCGAGCCGCGCGAAGTCAGCCGCCCCCGGCTCGGCGTCCTGCGCGATGAGCCGCTGGCCGTCGTAGTCCCGGCCCAGCGTCCACCGCAGCTGGTCGGTGTCCCACTTCTCAACCTGGAAGTTGGTCCGGTGGCCGCCCGTCTCCCGGTGCCCCAGCAGGACGCCCACGCCGAAGCCGTCACTGCTCCGCCCTTGCTCATCTGCCATTGCGGCACTCCCTGCCAGTCCGGTTGGTCACCGCGGCGGGTCCGTCTTCACGGCCGCCCACGCTTCATCAAGGCCCTGCGGCCACGTCCAGCCCTGCGGCTTGCGCGCCCTCGCGAACACGCCAGGGTGCCCCGCCTGCGGGTCCGCCTCCAGTCGCTCGACGTCCAGGCCGGCCGCCTTGAGGATCTGGCCCATCGCCCCGACGGAGAAGCGGTTGTGATCATCCGGGTAGCCGTGCAGCGGGAAGCCCGCGCTGCGCGTCGTCAGCAGCAGCACCCCGCCGGGCGCGAGGACGTCGATCATGCCGCGCATGGCCGCCTGCCAGTCCTCGGCGTGCTCCAGCATCTCCGTGCTGATCACTACGTCAGCGTTAGTGCCGAAGCTGGACGGCAGGTATTCCGCCAGGAGCACCCAGTCAACGCCGGGCCCGTCTCGCATGTCCGTGCCGACGTACAGTGAAGGCCCCAGGCTCTCGACGTAGGGCCGCACCGACCCGTTGACGTCCATTGACCCGGCCTCGATCACGCGCTTCCCGGCCACGTCCGCCGCGGTCAGCGCCGAGCGGGCGAAGTCCAGCACCGAGGCGTGCATCAGCTCCCGGAGGCCTTCGCGGCCTTCGCCGGGGCAGCCTTCGCCGGGGCGTCCGGGACCTCGACGATCACCGGGGCCGTCCGCAGGCTCTCCGGCAGGTCAGCGTCCACCGGGAACCGCTGCCCCGGCTCGAACAGCAGCTCCCCGCTAGGCCCGTGATAGGGCTGCGTGACCTGCAGCATCACCTCAAGCGCCATGCGCCGCCTCCTCGTCCCTGATCACACGCAAGATTCGTAAGCCGATTCCCACAGCCGCCAGTTGCCCTGGATCGTGAACTCCGCCGCCCGCCGCCGCGCGTTCGCGCCCATCTCCGCCCGCGCCGCCTCATCGCAGATCAGCTCCTCCAGCCGCTTGGAGAACTGATCGGGCGTCGCGCACAGGTAGCCCGTCACCCCGTCCACGACGAACTCCCGGTACGGGGGCAGGTCCGTCGCCACCACCGGGATCCCCAGCGCCGCGTACTCCAGCGCCTTCAGGTGGCTCTTGGAGTAGTTGAACGGGATGTCCGCCAGCGGTGCCAGGCCGATGTCGAAGTCAATGCCCCGGTAGTAGTCCCAGATGTCATCCGTCCAGCCCGTCCACAGGCACGGGTGGTGCAGCAGCGGGCTGTAGTCCGCCCCCACGAAGTGCATGTCCACCGAGCCCGCGTGCCGCTGCAGCACCGGGCGCACCCACTCGTGGGCGTGCGCCCAGTCCGGCAGGTGCGACTGGCCGCCCGCCCAGCCGACTGTCACCCGCCCCTCACGGCCGCGGCGGCGGTTCAGGTCCAGCAGGTCCGCGGTCACGAAGTTCGGCAGCACCCGCACGCGCGGGTTAACCCGCGCCGTCAGCTCAGCCAGGTACGGCGTCGACACCGTGACCATCTCGCTGCGCTCCATCATGTACCGGATGCCGTCCTTCACCCGCTGGTCAGTCAGGTGGGGCAGCGCCGACGGGTCCGCCGTGAACAGGTCGTCGTCAGTCTCGTACACCCGCGCGGCCACGCCCTCCAGGGCATCCCAGATCCGCATCCCCACCGGGCCGACCGGCCGCTGGGCCACGAAGACGTCCAGGCCCTCCACGACGTCCGGCGACGGCAGGCCCCCCGACGCCTTCGGCGCGAACGCCAGGTGACGGCTGTTCTGCGCCAGGTGCTTCCACGGCAGCAGCAGCCGGTAGTACCCCGACCCGTCTGCCCCCGCCGCCAGCGCCCCGAACGTCAGCGCGCGGCCAGCAGCACCGGCCCCGGCGCCGGGAGCGGCGACATCTCCAGGACGCCGATCCCCGCCCACCTCTGCCCCGGGTCCGTGATGATCTCCTGCGACGGGAAGCGGCACGCGAACTCCTGCCAGACGTAGTTAACCCCGACCGACGGGTTGTCGTGCGGGGCGATGTCATGCAGCACGACGAGGCCGCCCGGCCGTACCAGCTGCCGGTAGGCCAGGAAATCAGCGCGGCAGCCCTCATAGGAGTGATCGCCGTCGATGAACAGCACGTCAGCCAGTTCCCCGGCCAGCTGCCCGCGGACCAGTTCCAGCGTCGCCCGCTGGTGGCTGTTGCCGATGACCATCACCGCGCCGTGCGTGTCCAGCTGCGCGCCGGAGGAGTACGGGCCGCCCGGCAGGTCCACGCCGATCACCCGCGGCGGACCCGGCAGCTGGGACCACGCCCACAGCGTGCCGCCCGCGTCGCTGCCGATCTCCACGATCACCTTCGGCTGGCGCCCGGCGAGCAGCTCGAGCAGCTGCGCCAGCTCGCCCGGCTTCTGCAGCGCGCCGTGGCCGGTCACCGCCTCAGCGGCCACGTCATCCCAGCTCAGAACGGGTCACCGTCCCCGGCCTCGCGGTAGCCCGTCCCCATGTCGGCGACGGGGGTCACCTGGCGGATCTCCGGGTGAACCGGGATGCCCGGGTCCGGCAGCGCACTCGGCAGCCCGGACACCACCGGGATGTCCGCGCCGGTATCGGCCGGGAACGACTTCTCGCCCTGCTGCGCGTCACTGCCCGCAGGGTTGCCGTGCGTCGACGGGTCGCCCATCGTCGGTCCTTTCGTAGCACTGCACTCCGGCCCCGGGGATGCCTGCGCACCCGCCGGGACCGGGGTGCTGATGAGAACCAGCCTGACTTGCCAATTCCAGGTCAGGAGCCGTTCGCGAGCCACCTAAAGGCGTTGGCGGTGGCCACATCCGAACCGGAGCGCCAGTACGCGAACCATCCCGCTTGCCCGGTCGGGAGGTTGGCGTTGGCGCCCGTGCCGGTGATCATGGGCTCGTAGATCATCGCCATCCCGACGCGGTCGACCACGTAGAACTTGCTCCAGTCCCCGTAGACGAGGACGGCTGAGCCGGTGCCGGTGCCGGTGGCCGTGGTCCCGGTCAGCGAGGGGGACTCGTGGATCGGCTTGCCGAGGAGCTGCTCGGGGGTGTCGTCGCCGAAGTTCGCCCAGAAGGCGGAGCCGCCGTACTGGTCGAGGTTGCGGAGCTTGTTGATGTTGGTGACGTTGGCGACCCATCCGACGCTCTTGGACTTGCGGAACCGGGGACCGAGCGCCGCCTGCAGGTTGTAGACGTTGCTGGCGGCGGTGCCGACGCCGGTGCCGGTGAAGACGCCGCCGGTGCCTTCCGCCGCGGCGACCTTCTGCGCGGTGCCGAGAGCGTGCAGCACGCCGTTCGGGGCGGCGCTGTTGCCGGTGCCGCCGGTGCCGACGGCGAACTGGGTCTCCTCGACGATGTCCTTGGCGTCGGCGATGAGGCCGGGCAGCTGCTCGCCGAAGTTCGTGTCGCCGAGCTCCTCGAACGAGCCGAACACCCAGGCGGCGAACTTCTGCGGGAAGATCTGGATCTGCCCGATCGTCGGGGACGCGTCCGACGCCGCCGCGGCCTCGGCGAGCAGCGACGCGGTGACGCCCGCGCTGTTGACGCCCTGCCAGGCGTTGGACGTGGTCTGCTTGACGCTGGCCAGCTGCCGGTACGGGTTCGTCGACCCGTTCGACGTCAAGACGATCGTCGGGTCCAGCACGTACGGCAGGAGGAAGCCGCCCGAGCCGGTGCCGAGGGACAGCGCACGGGACGCCTCCCGGCCGGCGCCCATCGGGTCCTCCAGGTACGTGCGGAACGCGTCCTGGTAGTCCTGGGATCCGGTCAGCAGCATGTGGCGGGCCACGTTCGGCTGCCACTTCGCCTTCTGGGTCGCCGCCTCGGCGTAGTCGTCGGGCAGCCGGCCGTGCCGGTTGTCGATCTCGACCGCCGACAGGGCGCGGGCGATCAGGTCGGCCCGGCGCACCATGCCGCCGCGGACGGCATCCAGCTCGCTGAACGGGTCGAGGCGCTGCATGAACTCCGGGGCGCGCCGGTCTCCGCCGCTGTCGGCGCCCGGCTCGCGGTTCGCCGGGTCGCCCGCGGTGCGGGTAATGCCGCGGACCCGCTCCATCCGCTCGATGATCGGGGCGCACTCGCGGTCGAGCTGCTCCCACCGCTCGACGAGGGTGTCGCGCAGGTCGCCGGAGTCCTCCTCGGTGACCGTGTCGTCTGCTTCCATCCGCTGGAGGTCGGCCTTGATGCGGGCCATCTCCTCCTGCTTCTCCTTCAGCGTGGCCATGCCACTGACCGCCTTCCGGTCTCGTTACCAGGTCAGCCCGGCCTTTTCGCGCCGCTCCTGGGAACGGAGCACGTACAGGCGGTGCTGGTGATACCGGGCCGAGTGCTCGCCGCCGTCAGAGCGGGTGAGCGGGTCGCCGGCGGCGGGTCCCTCATCGGGGGGAGTGCCGGGGTCTTGCTGGTCGTCCGGGTCCGGGCTGAATGAGCCGGGAGTGGACATGCGGACGCCGAGGATCTCGGCGCCTGAGTACGCGGGCCACAGCACGGGGCCGTACTCGCGCAGGCCGAGCTCGGTGCGGCGCACCGTGCGCAGGCCGCCCGCGCTGTCCGGCCGGTGCCGGTCGCCGCGGCGCAGCTGCGGGTCCGACCGCATGATGCGGCCGGTGAACGACTGGGAGGTGATGCTGCCCGACCGGATCGACTCCAGTACCTCGTCGGCCAGCGGGGTCTCGCTGTAGCGGGTGCGGGTCAGCAGGCCGCGGGCCTCCGCGCGGATCTCCACGGGCGTCCCGATCGGCATGCTGAACCGCTCGCTGGGGGTGCCCTGGATGGTCATGCCGTGGTTGTAGAGCACCTTGATTGCGCCGGGGAAGCCGCCGCGGGCGCGGGAGGCGTGCTCGATCGCCCGGTTGAACGCGGCCCGGTCGATGACCTCGATGTAGTGGCCCTCGTGGTCGTGGATCTCCGCGGGGTCCTCGAAGACGGCCGCGAACGCCTCGACGGTGCGGCCGTCGCCGCCGTCGGCGGAGCGGATGATGTGCATGTCCTCCAGCGGGTACATGCGCATGAACTCCGCGCGGGACGCCGCCGCGCTGCTGGTGTCGTCGCTCACGTCAACGTCAACTCCGAACTTCTCGAGCGCGGCCCTGATCCGGTCCTTGACCTCGGACAGGGTGACGCCGTTCATCGGGTACTGGCCGGCGTTCTTGGGCATGTTGATGTACGACCAGGCCGCCTTGGCGTGCGCCTCGGTGTCGATGGGGTACTTGCCGTTCTTCGGGTCGGCGTACGTCACGTCCCCGTACGGCTTCTTGTCCGCCATTGCCGCCCTTCCTGCGTGGTCCATCTTGGCGTGCGTCGCCGGGTAGTAGCCGAGCGCCGCGTGGTGAGCCAAATTGCAATAACCCTGCGGGTCGTGGATGTATTTTCCCAGCTCAGCGACGCACCTGGAAAAATCCCCGGAGGTCCCCCAGGCGATCTTGGCCGCGCCCTCGCCGTGCACCCAGTACTCGTGCAGCCGCTCGGTGCCGCCCGGGCTGGCGACCTTCCCGGCCACCCGCACCGCGCCGCGCTCGTCCATAACAGCCTCGCCGCCTCTGCCGTGTCGGCCTTGACCTGCGCCTGCAGCGTCGCGATCTGCGCTTCCGTGCTCGCAGCCTGCTGCTTCACCGACGCGTGCTTCCGGTGGGACGCCGCTGCGGCGTGCGCCAGCGTCCGCTTCTGGTTCGGGGCGCCCTTGGCGCTCGCCGCGGCGGCCCGCGTGTGCTTCGCTGTCTGCGCGGCCTTCGCCTGCTGCTGCTTCAGCCCGGCGAGCTGCTTCTCCAGTACCGCGATCTTCGCCTTGTCGGCCTTGATCTGGGCGAGCAGCGCCGCCTTGCGCTCGGCGCGGGCGCCGGGCGTGTCCGGGTGGTTCGCGAGGTACTTCAGGTGCGCCTCGTGGGCAGCGTGCTGCTGGTGGGCGTCCGGCTTCGCGCCGCCGCTCTTGCCGCCGCCGCCGCTGCCGCCGGAGGTGAACTGGCCGCCTGTCGCCGACCCCGGCGCCGCGTGGTTCGGGTTGAACCGGGCCGCTGCCGTCATCAGGGCCTCCTGACCGCTGCCGGGCGGCGCCCCGGCCGCGTCGCGTTACCGCCGTCCCCGGCCGACGTCGTGCCAGCCTGCAGCCGCGGCACCGATCCCGCCGGCAGCGGTGCAATTCCCGCCGTCGGCCCTGACCCCGGCGGCTGCGGCAGCATGTGCTGCGTCCCCCCGCCGGGCAGCGCCGGGGCCGCCGCGGCCGGGTCGGCCTCGAGCTGCCCCGGGTCGCCTGAGCGGACGAACGCGACCGCGCTGTCCTGCGTGTAGCCCGCCTGCCTCAGCACCAGCAGTGCCTGCGCCCGCACCAGCGACACCTGCGCCTGGTTCGTCTCCGTGTCCTGCAGGGCCGCGATATCGGAGGTGTCGACCCACAGCCGCACGCCCTGGTCCGGCATGCCCGGGATCAGCTTCTGCAGCGCCCCGCACGCCGAGCGCCACTGCGGCCGCGCCCACAGGTTCGCCAGCTTGACGACCGACTCCTCGTAGCCGCGCCCCGCGCCCCGCAAAGGCTCCAGGCCGATCAGCACCGGCGGAACCATCGACGCCGCCAGGATCCGTTCCGTCCCCGCGCTCTGCACCGTGTCGAAGTTCATCTGCGACAGCGAGTTCCCGATGACCGTCAGGTCAGCGCCCTGGTCGAGCACGAGCGTCTTGAAGGCGTTGCTCACGCCGCCGTACCGGGCCGACATCCGCTCGCGGATCGCGTCGACCGTGCCGGGCTGCAGCTTCTGCGCGTACTTGATCAGCAGGTTCGGCGTCGCCGCGTTCGCCAGGTAGCGGTCCTTGTAAAGCGTCATCGACGTGTCCGCCTGCGCCTCCCGCAGCACCGGCGTCAGCCATGACATGCCGCGGAACTCCGCCTGCGGGTCCGGGATGGGCGCCCAGTGCGCCACTTCCTCCGCCGGGACCGTCTGCGGCGGCCCGTAGGAGGGGATCGCCTGCTTCGGCGGCTCGAAGTGGAAGGCGACCTTCTTCCGGTACGGCCCGCGCGGGCCGTCCACCAGCTCCGACACGATCGTCACCCAGTCCGGGCGCCACCGCACCAGCTGGTCGCCCGCGTCCCAGATGTAGGCGTTGCCCGCCACCGACGCGTCCAGCTCCATCCGGGCCAGCAGCTCGCCGCTGTGCCCGTCCGGCCACGGGGCCTCCAGTATCCGGAGCCGCTGGTCGCCGAACAGCTTCTTGTCGGAGACGGACTGGAACTGGAACCTGGCCTCGCTGAACAGCATGATGCGGGTCAGGATCGCCGGGAACGCCACGGCGCTGCTGCTGAACGCCGATATGGCCGCCAGGGACAGCTGCGGCAGGACGGACTCCCGGTCGGGGCTGCCGTAGGTCGACGTGATGACGGCCGCGCCGGATGCCTGGCCCTCCCAGAACGTGTCGCCGTAGCGATGGATGAGGCGGTCAAGGAGCCTCACGTGCACCGCCACGACTCGTCGCCCGGCTCCCACGGCTGCGTGTAGCCGCTGAGGGGCGATCCGGAGTGCGCGTGCGCTCCGTATCCGCAGCCAAGGTCGCTTGGCGTGACGCGCCAGCGGTCACCCTGGTCGGTGTCCTCGTTGTGGCAGCACTCGATCAGGGGGCATCCGCACCACGTGCCGAGGTGACGGTCAACGCCGGTCGCGTGGCCGCTCACGACGCGCGGGCCTTGTCGAGGATCTGCTTCA
>Ga0070709_10000311_pt1 | contig 30760 bp, 30 predicted proteins | sample LARL51metaG_FD_65449 | JGI IMG/M metagenome (GOLD analysis project Ga0070709, IMG submission 65449) | Corn, switchgrass and miscanthus rhizosphere microbial communities from Kellogg Biological Station, Michigan, USA - LAR L5-1 metaG | ecosystem: Host-associated > Plants > Roots > Rhizosphere ... | reverse complement strand
ATGACGCCGGGCGCCGCATGCCGGCTGGACGCCGGGGCCTGGACTGACGCCGGGACGTACTGGAAAACGCGATTGCTCGTGCTCAGCCGGGCCGACGGGCTCGCGGTGCGGGACCGCCCGGCCGCTCGGGCCGTCTGGCCGCCGGCGACGAAGACGCGCCCGCCCAGCGTGAAGCCGGTCGCGTGGGCGAGCGGGGCCGGCAGCTGTCCCACCACCGTGGCCTGGCCGCTGGTCGGATCGACCCGCTGGATGGTGCTGGTGATGCCGGATGGGGTCTGCCCGCCGAACACCCAGATCCGTGACCCGAGCGCGGCCACGGCCGGGTAGCGGACCGGTACCGGCAGCCTGGCCGCGACGCGAAACCGCCGGCCGTCCGCGGTAGCCAGCACCGCGGAGTAATACCTCGTGCCGCTGTACCCGCCGACCAGGTAGGCCCGGCCGCCCAGGGTGACCGCGGACAGGTCGCTGCGCACGCCGGGCAGCCTGCCCGCCGTCACCAGGGCCCGGCCTGGCCGGCCGGACTGCACCGCGCCGGTACTGGACACCGAGCCGCCGCCGAACACGAAAGGCCTGGATCCGAGCAGCGCTCCCCCGGCGTCATGGGTCGCCACCGCGAGCCGGCCCGCGACTCGGGTCTGCCCGGTCTCCGGGTTGAGCAGCCTGACGGCGGACGTGGTGCTGGAGGCCGAGGTCAGGCCGCCCGCGATCATCAGGGTCGGCTCGTGCGCCCGGCCGAGGGTACCGCCGGGCAGCACCACCTCACGGGAGATGGGCACGGGCAGCTGATAGGGGGCGGGAACGACCTGCAGCGCGAGGGGGGAGGATGCCGACGCCGGAGGGTGCGAGGTGCCCGCCGGCCGGGCCGGCCCTGCCCGCGAATCGGGGTCCCCGCCGGAATGATGGGCCGCCCCCACCCAGATCGCCGCCCCGGCCACGACCACGCAGGCGAGCAGCGCAATCAGGCGGCGACGACCGTAGCGAACGGAATCCGAGGGCCGGCGCCCGGCCGGCCGGCGACCGGGGGCCCGGTGATGGCTCGGCGGGCGGTTACCCGGCTGACGCGTCGCCGCCTGGCGCGCGCCCGGCCGGCGCCCGCTGCGCGCCCGGTTCTCTCGCGCCGGATCATCCTCGGGGAACCGCACGCACCCACCGTAGGCCGAGCCGCCGACCGTACGAAGCATTCCCGGCAAAGGTTGGGAAAGACAACGGGCATTCCTGGCCAGTACCGGACTGGCCAGTACCGGAAAGGACAACGGCCGCGACTCCGGGCCGGCCGGGCGCGCCTGACGGGTTTACCAGGCCCCGTCCATGGCGCGGCCCAGGGTAACGGCCTCCTCCTCGGCCAGGGCCGTGGAGAGTTCCCCGGGCCCAGGTCCATGCACGGTCGGTGACTGGCCGCGCGCCCGGGGGTGCGTCCGCGTCGCGTACCACCATCCGGCATCTGAGATCCAGACGTGATACCCGGGATAGGCACGCTCGATCTGCATGGCGATTTCGTCGTTCTCGTCCCGTTGCGGAGCCACGTCCGATGCGGCGGCCTCCGCCAGGATTTCGCCACCTGAGGGCAGCAGCGACCGGACCTCTACTGGCTCGAGGGTCATCGGCGCGCGGCACCTCCCGGGCGTCAGTTCCCCCCACCAGGACACAAAGCCGGTATGAGAGAAATGGTGTACCGTTCAGTAACGTGACGCAAGGGTGCCGCTGCGGCGGATAGACGCCGCCTGGCGGTTTCCCGCCACTGATCGCGGAGTGGTCAGATGTTCCAAGCACTCGGGCTCTCGCCCAGCGAAGAGAACCTCTACACGGTCCTCGTCCACAGCCCGCGGTCTACCGTTGCTGAGCTGGCCAGCTACGGATCGGTGTCTTCCCAGCAGGCCACCAGGGACCTGCACAGGCTGGTCCAGCAGGGGCTGGCCAATCGGCTCCCGGGCAGGCAGGGGCGTTATATCGCCGTCGCTCCGGACATCGCCATCGAGCCGCTGCTAGCCAAAAGGGAAGACGAGCTGCGGCAGGCGCGGCTGGGCAGCAGCGATCTGATGAAGGCCTTCCACGCGGCGTCCCGCCAGGAGCACCCGGCCGAGCTGGTGGAGATCATCACCGGCGAGAGCAATATCAGGAGCCGTACCGACCAGCTGCCCGATGCGGCCCGCAAACAGATCAGGGGATTCGACCGGCCGCCCTACGTCATGCCCCCGAACGAGGGCATCAGCCAGGAAGCAAGCCGCATCCGCGATGGAGTTAGCTACCGGGTCATCTACAGCGCCCAGGCGGTGACGTTGCCGGGACGGCTGGAAGGCGAAATACGCGATGCATGCGCGGCGGGCGAGCAGGCGCGAGTCCGCCCGGACCTGCCGACCAAGCTGTGGATCGTGGACGACACTCTGGCCCTGATCCCGATCAAGTCCACGCAGCAAGCCATCGCCACATGCTTCATCGTGCGCCCATGTGACCTGCTCGACTCGCTGATCGCGCTGTTTGAGGCCGAGTGGGAGCGGGCTCTGCCGCTGCGGGCGTTCATCGGCGAGGACCCGGTCGCCCAGGACACGCCCGATCCCGACGAGACCAGGACGGCCGTCTTGTCCTGCCTGGCGGCCGGGCTGACCGACGAGGGGATCGCCCGGTCGCTGGGCTGCAGCCTGCGTACCGCCCAGCGCCACATCCGGCGCCTCATGCATGACCTCAACGCCAGCAGCCGGTTCCAGGCCGGCACGGAGGCGCGCCAGCGGGGCTGGGTGTAACCGGGGCGCACGTTGTTCTTGCTTCCCCTGCGCCGGGGTTGCTCTCGCGTCGGACGGGAATAAGAGCACCGACCGTAACGGAACCGATCCGGAAGCCACCGCGTCCAAGCGCCCATGAAGCCCTCCGAGCCAGCCGATCGCACCCCCGTGATCCGAATCTCGGACCGCCACCGTCGCAGCCAGCCGAGGAGGCGGCCGGGAAGCAGGCCGGTCTCGGTAGGCGTGCTCGCGGGGATGTGCGTCGCGGCGGCGGGGCTGACTACCACGGTCCTGGGCGGTGCCCATGCCGCGGCCAGTTCCGGTCATTCGAGGCCGAATTCTGCGGCGGCCACGGCGTCTCCCTCCCCCTCGCCCAGCAAATCGCCGTCGCCCAGCAAGTCGCCGTCGCCCAGCAAGTCGCCGTCGCCCAGCAAATCGCCCTCGCCCAGCAAGTCGCCGTCCCCTAGCAAGTCGCCCTCGCCTAGCAAGTCGCCCTCGCCCAGCAAGTCACCGTCGCCCAGCAAATCGCCGTCCCCCAGCAAGTCACCGTCGCCCAGCAAATCGCCCTCGCCCAGCAAATCGCCCTCGCCCAGCAAGTCACCGTCGCCCAGCAAGTCACCGTCGCCCAGCAAATCACCGTCGCCCAGCAAATCGCCGTCGCCCAGCAAGTCACCGTCGCCCAGCAAGTCACCAACCCGCAAGGCGTCTCACCCGGGCTCACGGGGGTCCGGGTCTAGTCATTCCACCCCGCCGCCACCCCCTTTCCCCGGCCTCGGGAACGGTACCGGAATCGGGACTCAGCTCGCGCCGCCGAATTCCCTTCCGCCGCTGCCGGGTGGGGCGCTGTCTCTGATACCGCTCCCGCTGGCCCGCCAGGGCGTCGCGGACAGCCAGAACGCCGGACCTTTGTTCCCGCTGATCACGCCGTCTCCGGTCGCGGCGTCCCCCATCGGGTCGGCATTTCCGGTCATCACGCCGTCGCCGACCGTCACGTCGTCGGTGGGCAGCCCGGCGTCCGGTCAGGTGCGGTCCGGATTGTCCGGCAAGGACGAGGGCCTCGCGCTCAGCGAGCCGCTGACCGGGAGCTGGCAGGCCGGACTGGTCCTCATACTCCTCGGCATCGCCGGCGCCGCGGGATGGCTGCTGCTGAGCGGGGTCAGGAAGCGGCGAGCCCCCTTCACCCCGTCTCCGGTCCCCGCGGCATCTCCCGGCGGCATCGGACGGGGCACTCCTGCCCTCTCACCGGCCGCCACGCCGGTGTCCGGTCGCAGACCGTACGGAGCCCGGGGCCGGAGCCTCGTGCCCGGCGAGCCGCTGACCGGGAGCAAGCAGGCCGGACTGGTCCTCACGCTGCTCGCCGTCGTCGGCGCCGCGGGATGGCTGCTGGGCAGGACCAGGAAGCGGCGAGTGACCTAGGGTTGAAGGTCCGTGCCGTGCCGCTCATCCCGCGGGCCCGTCGGGCCCAAGGCTCGGCGGGAACACAAGGAGGACGACCGTGGGCCTGGGCAGGCTGGACTCCCCCTCGGTGCCCCCGGAGCCGGTGCCCCCGCAGCCGGTGCCCCCGGAGTCGGTGCCCCCGGAGCCGGTGTCCCAGGAGTCGGTGCCCCCGGAGCCGGTGTCCCAGGAGCCGGTGCCCCCGGGGGAGGCGAAGCCGCTGGCCGCCGACGCGCCCCTGCTGGAGGCGTTCGTGGCGGCCACCCGCCGCGGCGGCACGCCGTTCAGCGTGCCCGGGCACAAGCACCGCGCCCGGGCGCTGGACGCTGACCTGGGGCTGGCCGCGGACTCGGACATCCCCCTGTACGGCGGGCTCGACGCGATGAAGCTCACCGGCGGCAACCTGGCCAAGGCCGAGGCGCTGGCCGCGCGACGGTGGCAGGCGGACTGGTGCCGGTTCAGTGTCGGCGGCGCCACCCAGGCCAATCAGGCCCTGCTGCTCGCCGCGGGCGGCGACGGCGACCAGATCGTGATGGCGCGCAGCGTCCACCGGTCGGTGTTCAGCGGCCTGGTGCTGGCCGGGCTGCGGCCGGTGTGGCTGCCGCCGCGCGCCGATCCGGCCAGCACGTTGCCGCTCGGCCCCACCCCCGACCAGGTCGCGACCGCGCTGGAGGCGGCGCCCGGCGCGGTGGCGGTGTGGATCACCGAGCCTAGCTACCTGGGCACCGTCGCGGACGTCGGCGCCCTGGCGGCGGTCGCGCATGCCCGCGGGGTGCCGCTGCTGGTGGACCAGGCCTGGGGCGCGCATCTGGGCTTTCATCCCGGCTACCCGCCGCACGCGCTTGCGGCGGGCGCGGACGCCATGGTGATCAGCGCGCACAAGATGCTGCCTGCCTACAGCCAGGCCGCGCTGGTGCTGGCGCGCGAGGGTTACCTGTCGCCGGGCCGCCTGGAGACGGCGTTCGACGCCACCAGCACGACCAGCCCGGCCGGGGCCATCCTGGCCAGTACCGACGGCGCCCGCGCGCTGCTGGCGGCCCGCGGCCCGCAACTCCTGGAGCGTCTGGCCGACCTGGTCGCCGGCGCCCGCCGGACCCTGACCGAGGCCTGCCCCGGGCTGGCCGCACCCGGTCCCGGTGACTTCCCGCCGGGCCGGTTCGACCCGGCCAAGCTGGTGCTCGGGCTGGCCGGCGCGGGCGCCGACGGGACGGTCGTCGAGGTGGAGGCCCAGGCCGCGGGGATGGCGCTGGAGATGGCCGACCGCGACACGATCGTGGCCACGGTCACCGTGGCCGACACCCCGGCCACCGTCGGCCGGCTCACCGACGTGCTCGGCCGCGCCATCGCCGCCGGATCGGGCCCAGCCCGCCCAGCCCTGGCCGGGGTCAGCTGGACCCTGGCACCCGAGCCGGTGACCGACCCGCGGACCGCGTTCTTCTCCCCCTGGATCACCGTCCCCGCCGACCGGGCGCCAGGCCAGATCAGTGCCGAGCTGATCGCCGCCTACCCGCCCGGCGTGCCGATCCTGGGCCCTGGCGAGCTCATCACGGCCGACCTGGTGGCCGCGCTGCACCGGCAGGCGGCCGAGGGCAGCAGGATCGCCTATGCGGCCGATCCCGGGCTGCGCACCTTCCGGGTGCTGGCCAGCCCGCCTGGCTAACGTCCGGCCGGGCCTGAAACCGCCGCGCGGCCGCAGGGGCCACCCCGGCCACCGCCGGGACGGCGAGGCCCGCGGGACAATCCGCATAGTTCAGTGAAACTGATACGCCCGCCGGGAGTTACCAGGCCCCTGCCCTGGTCCGGCTCAGCGTGGCCGCTTCCTCGGCGGCCAGCGCGACCGTGAGCTCTCCCGGGCCGTGCCCGTACATGGTGACGGCCTGCCCCGGCGCCTGCGGATGCATCCGGGTCGCGTACCACCACCCGGCGTCGGACGTCCACACGTGGTAGCCCGGATAGGCCCGCTCGATCTGCCCGGCGACTTCCTCGCTCCGGGCTGGCCGCGGGACCGCGGACCAGGAGCCGACCGTGTTCACGGTCAGGTCATCGGAGAGGTCGCTGGCAACGGAGGAATTGGTGAAGTTCATCGGGCACATGGTGGCTCCGTGGCCATTCCGCAGCGCTTATCTGGAAAGAAAGTTAGGTAATATTCCTAACAAACTTACTATCATGCGGTCGCGCTGGTCAAGCTACTTGGCCCAAGCCGGCCGCGTTTTTCCCGGGGATTCGCCGCCGTGTTTTCATGATCGCAAGGCATTGGGCCCGGGATTGCCGCGAGCCCGGCCGGAGCCCGCTAAGGCTCCGGCCGGGCTCGCCCCCGCCGACGGGCTTGGCCCGGAGGTGTCAGTTCGAAGGCGGTGCGGCGGAGGCGCGGATCATGGGACCGCCCGGGTTTACCTGGCTGAACAGCTTCCAGAGCTTGTTCCAGCGCGCGGTCTCGCAGCTGTCCAGCCTGGAGTAGGCGGACGCCACCTGCGTGCCGCGCCAGGTCCCCGTGATCGAAGCGGTCTGCGGCCCGCTGTCGATCATCGAGCACATGATGCCGTGCGGCACCGGCGTGAACGGGTCCTTGACGCGGGCCAGCGCCGCACACGCGGCCGCCGGATGCGGAAGGGTTCCCCCGGGCGCGCTGGGGCCGCAGGTCAGGGTCCAGTGCCGCGGCGTGTCGCCGCGGGCCGCGGCCACCCTGATGATCAGTGATGAAGTCGGCTTCGACGCGGCCCCGCCCGTGCTGAGCGCGTGGGTAGCGCCGCTCTGGCTGCCGCAGGCCGCGGTCAGCGCGGCCAGCGCGCCGAGGACGGCGGCGACTCGTGCCTGGTGCCGGATGGTTGCCCGGTGCCGGGCGCCTGCCGGCGATGCGGGGGTGTTCATGATCCTTGGACGCGGCCACCGGTCTCGCGGTTCCCTGCTCGGCGGACTGGCTGGCCCGGCCCGGCCGTTAGAAACCTCCCCGGGTCCGGCCTCGGCATGGCGCCTTGCGGGGGGCGGGACTGGCTGGTCCCGGGGAGGTTGCCGACCGCTACCCCGTCAGAGCCAGGTCAATCATCCAAGCAGATCACGCTGTTGGCACCGTGCGCCAGGCCGCGGCGTCTCCCGGCGTGCCGGTGAAGTCGTAGCGCACCGCATCCGGCCACAAGGCGATCAGCGACGTCGATGTCGTGCCCCAGACCCGGCCATCACCGAGGTCGCGCCGGACGACCAGTGCCCGTGGGTCGTCCGGCGCGATGTCGTCGCCGTCGAGCAGCGGCAGCCAGTCTCCCCAGGCGCGCGCGACCGGATCGCCCGGGCGGGGTGCGGGCCGCGGCGCGTCCCGGAGCCGGGGCAGGAAGTGCGCGGTGCGGGCCAGCTCGTGCTCTCGCCCGGCGCTCGCTGCGGCGCCGGCCCCGGCCGTCCCGGCCGCCAGCAGGTCGCTGTCGAGGCCGGTGTTCACGATCATGTGCAGGCCGGCGGGCAGCTCTCGTTCGGTGAGGTCCTGACCATCCCAGCTGGCCAGGGTGGCCCGCCCGGGCTCGGTCACCAGCAGGTGAAACGGGTCGAAGTCCGCCAGCCCCGCGTGCGCCAGCTTTCCCTCGGCCGCTGCCTGCAGTGGCAGTACGCCCCGCGACCGCCGCGACCTGGCCGGTGCCATCGTGCCCCGCGCGTTGAGCACGCACGCGGCGCGCCTGGCCGACGGCGCCACCGCGAGCCAGGTACCGCCGGCCAGCAGATCCCGGCCCCCGATCAGTTCCGGGTAGCCGGGCCAGTACCGCTGCGGAGGCTGCCAGGCGCGGTCGGTGAGCTCGTCGCGGAAGCCGGCCAGCAGGACCGGGGCACCGGGCTCGAGGCTGAGGATGGCCGTGCACATACACCCATTGGAGCAGAGCGAGCCCGCGCGTCCGGAGCCAGCCGGTCCGGGCACCTTGACCTGCCATGACCCCGAAACAGGCCATCAGCAGCCCCTGACACCGAGGCAGCGGTCACCTGCCGCGGCACTAGCCCGACAATGCCCCGGCGGGCGATCCCGTAGCGTCCCGGCTCATCGGCTGTCCCTGCCGGTACATCTGCGGCGGCTTGTTCCCGGCGCTCTGGCCGCCGTCGATCGGGATGACCGCGCCGGTGATGAAGGAGGACTGCGGCGAGCAGAGCCAGAGCACGGCCTGCGCGACCTCGGACGGGGCGCCGGTCCGGCGCATCGGCGTGGACAGCCCTGCCAGCCGCTGGGCCTCCGGGCCCGCGGCTTCGAGGTGGTACGTCAGGATCGGTCCCGGAGCCACAACGTTGACCCGGATGCCCTGGTCGGCGTAGTCGAGCGCGGCCACCTTGGTCAGCCCGATGATGCCGGCCTTGCCCGCGACGTAGGCGGCGAGGTTGGCGGTGCCGTTCAGGCCCGCCACCGAGGCCATGTTCACGATCGTGCCGCCGCCGCTACGCAGCATGGCCGGTATCTGGAATTTCATGCCGAGGAAGGTGCCGCGGATGTGCACGGCTATTCCGTGGTCGAACTCGCCGGTGTCGATGTCGGCCAGCGGAGCGGGCAACGGGCCGGCGGCGGCGTTGTTGAACGCCGCATCCAGCCGTCCGTAGGTCTGCACGGTCTGGTCGACGAGGTGCCGCACCGAGTCCTCATCGGATACATCGGCGCGGACGGCGATCGCCTGGCCGCCGCGACCCGTGATCCGCTTGGCCACCGCCTCCAGGGCGGCGGTATCGCGCGATGCCAGCACCACCGAAGCCCCTGCCGCCGCGAACGCCTCCGCGGTCGCCGCTCCGATCCCCTTGCTGGCCCCGGCGACCAGGGCCACCCGGCCCTGCATCAGCGTGGACTCCATCGTTGCCTCCGTACGGGTTGGGGTCGCGACCGCTGCCGCTTGGCCGCTGGCGCCAGTGTAATTTATTTCAACAGTCAATCTGAATGAATTACTGCTGGCTCAGGACCGCAGGCCCAGGGCGGCCCGGGCCAGGTGCTGCAGGAGCGGCACGACTGCCTCGGGAGTCTTTCCAGGGCCGGCCAAGCTGTCGAAGGTCTCGAAGCTGGTCAGCGTGAACAGCACGTCGATCACGTCGGGCGCCACCTCGGCCGGCGGGGCCTTGCGCTCGTCGGTGAGCCGGCTGATCAGGGCGGTGGCCCCGTTCCTGCGCCACTCCTGGCGCGCCTGAAGCGCCGCGCCCAGGTCCGGATCCACGGCGGCCAGCCCGTGCAGGCGCCGGTGCAGCAGCCGGTCGCTGCCCCAGAACCGGCCGAACACCGCGATGAAGTCGTCCAGTGCGACCAGCGGATCGGGCCGCCCGAACGCGCCGGGCAGCCCGGCCATCCCGCCCGCCGCCGCGACCGAGTCGAAGAGCGCCTCGAGCAGGCCCAGCTTCGAGTGGAACTGGTAGTAGACCGTGGCCCGGGAGACGTCGGCGCGCTGCGCCACCGCGTCGATGCTGAATCGCCCCGGGTCTGCGGAGACGAGTAGCTCGCGGGCCGCGGCGATCACCCGCGCCCGGGTCTCGTCGATCGCGACCTGCCGCTGGCCCAGCCGGTACGGACGCGGGCTCATCGGCGGCATCCCTTCGCTGTACGCAATATTTGGTTGGATGGTATGTCGGAAGAATCATAATCCCGAACGGGCGGTGAGGAATGCCTCACGAGCCGCGACGAGCATGATCGTGCTGGTCACGTCGGGAAGCTACCGATGACGTCGCGCTAGCGTCGCCGGGCGCCGGCCAGGGTCAGGCCGGAGAACAGATCCGAGGGCTGAGGTGCCGTACCCGCTGCAAGGCCGATGATGGCAGATACGCAGGCCGGGGCTGCAGGCGGGCGCGGGTCCGCAGAACCGGGAAAGGGCTGAATCCGGCCAGCCTCATGGTGTTGCCGTAATTGCCCGCGTCGGTGAACCTGGTGCCGCCGGAATGCAATAGAGAAGCAATGGACGACGACGAGCTGATCGCCGCGATGGCGCGGGGTGACGACACCGCGCTGCGGGAGTTGTTCGCACGGCATGCGCCGTGGCTGGCCGTCCGGCTGCGCCCCATCCTGCCCGCGGCCGAGGTGGAGGACGTGCTGCAGGAGAGCTTCCTCGCGGTCTGGCGGGGGGCGCGCGGCTACCGGCCCGAGGGCTCGCCGGGCGGCTGGCTCTGGGGGATCACCCGGCGGCAGGCGGCGCTGTGGCTGCGCCGCCGCGGTCCCGACGGATTGCCGCTGGCCGCCCTGACCGGCCACGACGGCCAGCACGCGAGTGATCCGGCGGAGGCCGCGGTGTCCCGGGCTGAACTCGCCGAGGCGGTCAGGGCGCTCGGCCCGGAGGGCAGCACGACGCAGGAGGTCTGGCGGCTGATGTACGTGGAGGACCGGACGGTCACCGAGGTGGCCGGGCTGATGGGCGTGCCCGAGGGCACGGTGAAAAGCCGCGCTCACCGGGTCCGGCAGCTCATGCGCGGGGTGTTGCGGCAGCCGGTGCGGGACGGAGGCGGACGATGACCTTTAGCCATGAGATGACCGGCGACCGCGATGGCCTGCCGGGCCGGGACGGGTGCCCGCCCGACGTCGATCTGGACCAGGTGTGGCTGGGGGTGGCCGCGGAGGTCTGGCGCCGCCGCCCCGGACCGGTCGAGCGGCTGGCCGCGCGGGCGCTGCGCTCGCCGGGCCTGGCCCGGGCGCTGGTGACGACGCCGTCGCTGCTGGTCGGCTGGGTCATCGCCAGCGCGGTCGTGCTGGTGGCCGGGGTGTTCGCCACGCTGGGGACCGGCACGCCATACGTGGCCTTGTTCGCGCCCGCGCTCGCCGCCGGGGGCATCGCCTACGCCTACGGCCCGGGCATCGACCCGGCCTGGGAACTGTCGCAGAGCACGGCGGTCAGCCACCGGATGGTGCTGCTGGTCCGGGTGCTGGCCGTGTTCGGCCTGAACGCGGCCCTGGGGCTAGCCGCGTCGGCGGCGTCGGGGACCGCGGCCACGGTCACCTTCGGCTGGCTGATCCCGATGACCGCGGTATCCGCGCTAGCCCTGGCGGCGGCGACGGTCACCCGCTCGGCGAACGTCGGCGTCACAGCGGGCCTGGCTGCCTGGGCGATCACCGTGCTGTCGGTGCACTCGGCTTCCGGCCAGGTCACCCCGGCGGTCGCCAGTTCCGCGCTGGTCCTTCCCTACCTGGCGGTCGCTGCCGTCGGCGGCGCCATCGCGTGGTTCGCCACCCGCATTCCGAGAGGAACGACATGAACGTTGAGATCGCCGATGTGACCAGGCGGTTCGGCCGCACTGAGGCGGTGGCCGGGGTGACCCTGCAGACCGGTCCCGGGGTGTTCGGGCTGCTAGGCCCGAACGGCGCGGGCAAGACCACGCTGCTGCGGATGATGGCCACCGTGATCCCGCCGAACTCCGGCCGCATGCGACTGCTCGGCCGCGACCCCGGCGGATACGGGCCGCGGCGCGAGATCCGGCGCAGGCTCGGTTACCTGCCGCAGAACCTGGGCTACTACCCGGGATTCACGGTGGCCGAGTTCGTCGAGTACTTCGCGCTGCTGAAGGAGATGCCGCCGGGCCGGGTACCGCAGGCGGTGGCCGCCGCGATCGAGCGGGTCGACCTCGGCGGCAGGGCCAGAGCGAAGCTGCGCACCCTGTCCGGCGGCATGCTGCGCCGGGCCGGGATCGCGCAGGCGATCGTCAACGAGCCCGAGCTGCTGCTGCTGGACGAGCCGACCGCCGGGCTGGATCCCGAGCAGCGGGTGGCGTTCCGGGCCCTGCTGCGGGATCTCGGCGAGCGGGCCACCGTGATCGTCTCCACCCACCTGGTCGAGGACGTCGGCGCCGCGTGCAGCGAGGTCGGGCTGATGGACGCCGGAAAGATCGTATTCCAGGGCACGCCGGACGAGCTGACCGCCCGCGGCGAGGGTACCGGAGCGGCCGGCGACGCGCCGCTGGAGCGCGGCTACAGCGCGGTGCTCGCGGCGGCCCGGTCCGCCAGGGCGGCCGCGTGATGACCGCCACGACCGACGCCCCGGTGCGGCACCGGACACCGCGCGCCGCCAGTGTGGTCCCGCGAGGCGCCGCGCGGTTGCTGCGGGTGGAACTGCGCCGCAACGCGATGCCGTGGATCCTGCCGCTGATCGCCGCGCTGTTCTGGTTCGACTCCTACCGGCCCAGCACCGGCACGGCGCTGCTGTATGGGTTTCGCACCTACTGGAACATGGGCCAAGGGCACACGATCATCGACTTCGGGCCGTTCGTGGCCGGCGTGGCCGCCTGGATGGGGTCGCGGGACGGCCGTCGCGGCCTGGCTGACCTGGTGACCGCGACCGCCCGGCCGCGCTGGGCGGCCCAGCTCGCGACCTGGGCCGCGACCGCGATCTGGGCGGTGGCGGCTTACCTGGTCTTCGTGGGCGTCATGTTCGCGCTGTACGCCCACCAGGGCGTCGGGGGCACGCCACCGTGGTGGTGGGTTGCCGTCGGCGCCGCGGCGGTGACCGCGTTCAGCGCCGTGGGGTTCGCCATCGGGGCCTACTGGCCGAGCCGGTTCGCCGCGCCGGTGGCCGCGTTCACCGGGTTCCTGGCCATGGCGCTGTCGTCGCAGACCGGGTTCAGGGACACCAGCGGGTGGGCGCTGATCCTGCCGACCAACTCCAACGGCAACTTCGACGGCAACGCCGGGTCCGACTCCGGGATCTTTTACCCCTGGCTGCCGGACCTGCCGATCGCCCGGATCCTGTTCCTGGCCGGGATCGCCGTCGCGGCCCTGGGCTTGACCGGCCTGCCCGCCCGGGCCGGCGGCCCGTGGCTGCGCCGCGCCGCCGCCGTCCTCACGCTCGCCGGGATGGCGGCCGCCGGCACCGGTATCGGGCTGGCCAGCACCGCCCGGCTCTCGGTGCACGGCATGATCATCCCTGCCCTGCACGACGCCGCGAACGACGCGCCGATTACGTACGCTCCCGCCTGCGGTCACGCCGCCGGGATGCCGGTGTGCCTGAACCCGGCCTATGGCCGATGGATGCCGGACGTGACCGCCGCGCTGGCGCCGGTGCTCGCCGAGGTGGCCGGCCTGCCCGGCGCGCCAGTGCGGGCCACCCAAGTCGCCGCGGCCTACCCCAGCGGTGGAGACGGACCTCCCCAGCCGCTAACGCTCGGCGGTCACCCGCCCGTGCTCCGAATGCGGCTCGGCTCGCTCGACCTGCCGGGACCGTGCGGCTTTTGCGACGGGCCGGTGACCGCGAAGCAGTTCGCCGACCAGATAAGGCTGGCGTTCGCCCACGCCTTCGTGGGCGCGGGCATGGGCTCCGGCAGCCCGGTACAGCAGGCCGTGCAGGCGGTGCTGCTGCAGGATGCCGGGATACCGTTCGCAGCGCAGCCGAGGCTGCTCATCCGCACGAACGGACCAGGACCCGCGCCTGGGTCAGCGACCGGGCCCGTCTACGCCGCGGCCCGGCGGTTCGCCACCGCGCCGGCCGCGGCCCGGCACGCCTGGCTCGCCGCTCATCTGGCCGCGCTGCAGGCCGGCCGGCTCACCCTCGGCGAACTGCCGTGACCGCTACAGGCCTGGACCGGCCGGCGCCCGGGAGCGTCCCGCCTGCGGCGGCCGGGACCCGGCGCGGCCGGGCGGCCGCCGGATGGCGGCTGGCGCGGCTGTACCTGGTCAGCCGGCGGGTGCCGCTGGCGCTGGCGCTGCTGGCCGGGCTCGGCGCCCTGTTGTGGGCCGCGCTGCGCTGGCACTGGAACATCGCCGGCGGCGCCGCAGCACGGCAGTTCATCCCGCTGACGATCCAGACCGGCGCAGCGGCGGTGATCGCGGTCACCACCTACGGGCCGTTCGGGGAGCCAGAACGGGCCGCGGGCCGGTGGCTGCCCTGGCTGCGGCTGGGCGCGGCCGTGGCGCTCACCGCCGTCGCGTTCGGCGCGCTGGCCGCCGGGGCCGCGGCGGGCGGGATGCCGGGCGGGACCCCCGCCCTGCTCCGCAACCTGGGCGGCATGGCCGGTATCGGCCTGCTGTCCGCGGCCGTGCTCGGCGGCGCGTTCGGCTGGACCGGGCCGATGGCCTACCTGCTAATCACCGAGGGCGCGCTGGCCCACCGCTCGACCACGCCCTGGGTCTGGCCGACCCGGCCGCCGCACGACCGCGGCGGCGCGATCTGCGCCTGCCTGGTACTCGCCGCCGGACTGGTGCTGATCACCGTGCGCGGACCGCGGGAATCGGCCCGCGATTCCGGCCCCGCAAGCTGAGCCCGGAGGGGGCGCCCGGGTCAGCGGCGCCCCCGCCGCCAGGCAGAATACGGTGATGGCCAGCTACTCGGTGAACCCGGACGCGGTGGCGTGGGCCCACCAGCTCATCGACCGCCGCCAGTACGTGCTCGACAGCGACTGGGGCGAGGTCCAGCCCGCAGCCGCGGCGCGCAACGCCTACCTGGAGTCGCACTCGTGGGACGAGTACGCCCGGTGGCATCTCGGGCTCACCGACGGCGCCGCCGACCATACCAAGGCCAGGTACGCGTTCATCTATGGGGATTTCCGCCGCGTGCACCGCATGGGCATCATCGCCTGCTACTACCGGGCGGCCCAATGGCGGCACAAGGAGATCGAGCTGGCCGCCCACGATCTCCTGCAGTACCTGGACGGCAAGTCGTCCTGACGCCGCACGCCGGCGGACCGAGGCGCCTCGGCAGCGGGGCCGAGGCTTACTTGGGCGGTCGTCCCAGCGGCGGGCGGATGGGCGCGATTTGCTTGAAGTGCCCCCGGCGGGGACCCGACCACAGCGCCGGAACGGCGTTAACGGAGTCGGCCACCGCGTAGGCGGCCTGCTCATAGTTGACCCGCCAGCCGACGAATTCCGGCCAGGCCTCCTTCGGGTCGACCTCGATGGGAAAGTCCACCTTGCGCATGCGCTCGACGCCGTCGAGGAATTCCTGGTAGGTCAGCTTGATCCCGGCAGCCACGTCGGGTTCGTCCGGCACGTCGATTCCCATCGCCCTGGCGATCTGGTTGAAGCACAGGAATCCCCCGCGCAGGCACAGCCGGGCCGGCACCACCGGCGCAGACTTCGGGGACAGCACCAGCATCAGCGCGGCGGAGTCCAGCACGGCCAGCAGCGCGGTCACCCAGGATGACAGCGGCCGGGGCGAGCGGAACCGGACCAGCGGCAGGTAGGTGCTGTGGCTCTCCGCTACGTCGGCGGCCCATCGCTCCCACTGGCCGTACAGGTCCGGCAGCGTGTCGATGGACGAGACCCCCGTGCCCAGCGCGTAGTGCGTGCGGGCCAGCAGCTCGGGCCCCCAGGAGGGCACCCCGGCCCGCCCGTTCAGCAGCGCCACCTCGGTCTCCCTGCGGTTGAACGCCGCGTACAGGGCGGGTAGGTAGGCGATCTGCAGGGCGACGATGACCAGGCCGGTCGCGGCCGCGATGAACACGATGGCCGCCGGCACCGCGCTGATCGGCACCTCGAAGCCCAGGGTGAACATCGAGGACCCGGCCGAGGTGAAGGCGGAGGTGATGCCCCCGCGGTCGAACGGCCACAGCAGCAGCGCGAACCCGAGGAAAGCGATGCCCAGCCAGGCGACCAGCTGCGCGCTCAGGATCGCCGCCGCCTGGGCGGCGAGCACCCGGTCGCGTCGCTGGTAGTCGGAGATGCTGCTGGCCACCAGCCGGAAGACCTTGTTCACGATCAGGTCCACCCAGCGGGTCAGCCAGGTGGTGAACGGGCGGGGCACCACGACCGTGCCGATGATGCTGGCCCAGGCCGTGAGCACAAGCAGGCCGCCGAAAACCGCGGCCACCGCGCGGGCGGCAGTGGGGACCACCATCGGGCTCTCCTCTCCGGTCGGCAGCCCTGCCGCGAACCTACCTGGGACCGCGCGGCCGCGGTAGCCATGCAGGCATTACAGCCGCGGGGGTCAGGCTCGCACTGTCGCGAACCGGTTCAGCGCACCGAGTACGGCCTCGCTCATGGTGTCGTGCCGGGTAACCGCTCAGCCGGGGCGCAGGCCCGCGAACAGGTCATCCTCGGGCAGCGGTGCGCCGGTCGAGTCGCTCGCCCTGATGAAGTGCTCCCGGCCGAACACGCTCGCCGCGATCTCCGGCGGGATCTGGCTGAACCACGACTCCTGGATCTGGCTGGCGTGCGCGAACAGCGCGTCCCGCTTGCGGCCGAGCACCGGCTGGATATCGACGGTCGTGGTGATGCGCGCCTCGTTCTCGGCTATCTGCCGCTGCATCTCCGGCGTGATCTCGCGGTCGTCACCCAGGTCGATGCCGCGCTCGCGCAGCGCCTCGCGCAGCTTCTGCCAGTCGCTGCCGCGCATCGCGGACAGGTACAGCTTGGCCGGGATCCCGCTGGCGGCCACCGCGGCCTGCGCCGACCGGCTGGCGTGCACGTGGTCAGGGTGCTGGTACAGGCCCTTGTCGTCGTAGGTGATGACGACCTGCGGCCGGTAGGCCTCGATCAGGCCGCCGATCCTGGCGGCCACCTCGGCCAGCGGGATGTTGCAGAACGCCTCCGGCCGGTCCTTGTAGTCCCAGTCGGGCATGCCGGAGTCGTGGTACCCGAGCAGTTCGAGGTCGGTGACTCCCAGGATCTTGCAGGACTGGCGCAGCTCGGACAGCCGCAGCTGGGCCACGACCTGCTCCTCGTGGCCGTCCTGGCCGGGCTTGATGCCCCCCGGCGCGTCACCGAACTCGCCGTTCGTGCACGTCACGACCACGGTCCGGATGCCCTGGTCGGAATAGAGGGCTAGCACGCCACCAGTGCTCGACGCTTCGTCGTCCGGGTGCGCGTGCACCGCCATCAAGGTCAGATTCTCCGTCATCCCCCTAGCCTGCCCGATGCGTCGGACATCTCGCGCCGCCGGCCCGCGGCCGGGGCCGCCCGGATGCGGGCTCAGGCCACGCGCTCGGTGGCCTGCGGGCGGCGGGCGAGCCACGCGGCCTCGGCGTGCCCCATCGGGGTGGAGGCCGGCCGGCGCATGAACGGCCAGATCTCCTCCGCGATCGCCCGCCAGTCGGCGGTCGCGTTCAGCTGCCCGAGCAGGGCGAACACCCCCAGGTTGATGCGCTGCAGGATCACGTACGAACGCGGGATGCTCGCGTAGGCGGCCACCGGGCTGCGCAGGTCGAAGAACCGCCGGACGACCGAGGACGCGTAGTCCTCGGTGATCGTGAGCCGACCCGGCCGCCGGACGGTGGCGTAGAACACCGCCATGTGGTCGATGATCGTGTCGGTGCTGAGCGGCGCGTTCGGTACCAGGAAGCCCGCCTGCTCCATGCTGTGCCGGAACGCCTCCGGATCGTTGTTCACGCACAGATCGCGGACCATGTGCACCAGCGGCTGCAGCTCGGGCTCGGTGAAGTGCTTGACCAGCCCGAAATCGAGAAAGGTGACCTTGCCGTCGCCGTGGAACAGGTAGTTGCCCGGGTGCGGATCTCCGTTGAACGCACGGATCTCATACAGGCTACGGAACACGAAGCGGTAGATCGTCTCCGCGGCCAGGTCACGCTCGCGCTGCGACCAGGTGACCAGCTCGCTAAACCGGGCCCCGGCGGCCAGCTCGCTGGTCACCACGCGCCGGGTGGAGAACTCATCGATGATCTTGGGTACGCGAATCGTGGGGTGGCCGTCGTAGTAGGCCGCCATGTACCGCTGGTTCTCCGCCTCGCGGCGGTAGTCCAGCTCTTCGAGCACGCGCTCCCTCAGCTCGGCCACCAGCGCCTCGACGTCCTGGTTGGGCGCGGTGATGCGCAGCATCCGGCGCAGCAGGGCGACGTTGTCCAGGTCGGCCGAGATCGTCTCCGCGATCCCCGGGTACTGCACCTTCACCGCCACCGCCCGGCCGTCGTGCGTCATCGCGCGGTGCACCTGGCCGATCGACGCGGCCGCGATGGGCTCGGGGTCCCAGCGGGCGAAGGCCTGCTCCGGCGCGGCGCCGAGCTCCTCCCGCAGCACGGCGGCCGCCAGCTCCGAGCTCATCGGCGGCACGCTGTCCTGCAGGCGGCCGAGCGTACGGCGCACCGCGGGCGACAGGCCGTCGTCCACGTAGCTCGCCATCTGGCCGATCTTCATCAGCACGCCCTTCATCGCCCCGAGGGTGGCCGCGATGTCCTCGGCGGTCTGCAGGGCCAGGTCATTGCGCAGTTGCTGCCGGTTCTCGCCGGCCGCCGCGAACAGCCGCGGCGCGCTGCCGGCGTAACGCAGCCCGCCGCGTACCGCGAGCCGGACCGCCGCCAGCCCGCGGCTGAGCCGCAGGCCGCCCGGGCGCCCGGTGAAGTCGGGCCGACGGCTCAGCCGGGTCGAACCCGGCCGACGGCGGGCCAGCACGGCAGCCGCGATCGCGCCGATCGTCAGCCCGGCGGCGACCTTCGCGGTACGCGCCGCTGGGCGCCTCATGCGCGCCGGGCCGCGCGCATCCGCAGGGTAATCCGCTGCCGCGCCTCCAGCATGCCGGGCTCGCCGAGGTACACGGCGTCGAGCACGCCGAGCGCCTGCCGAATCTCGGTCTGCCGGGCCGGGGTGAGCGGCGGGGCCTGGTAGCCGTACATCTCGCGCGCCCAGTCCGGCAGCGCGGCGATCACCCCGTCGCGGATGTCCTGCCAGATGTCCGCCACCTCCTCGTCCAGCCCGGGCGGATCGAGCAGGTAGGCCATCGACTCCCTCGCCGCCGGGGTGCAACGCAGCTCCGGCCGCACCGACGAGACGTAGCGCTGCAGCTGGTCAACCGTGGCCGGGACCAGCGAGACGGGCACGCCGACCTGCTCGGCCGCGACCACCATCTCCGCGACGTAACGGTCGGCGTCCTCGGCCGACAGCGGCGTGCCGAACGACCGGGTGCCGACCAGGCCGGAATCGACCAGGATCGCGTGCACCCACAGCAGCAGGGCCGGATCGCTGGCCTCGTAGCGGCGGCCGGTCACCGGGTCGACGCCGCGCACGTGCTCGTGAATGCGGCGCACCCGGGCGGCGGCCCGCTCGGCTGCCGCCCGCTCGCCGAAGGTGATCGTGGTCACGTACGTGGAGGTGGCGGCCAGCCTGCCCACCGGGTCCTGTCGCCAGTCGCTGTGCTGGTCCACGCCGGCCATGGCCAGCGGGTGCAGCGCCTGCACCATCAGGGCTCGCAGGCCCGTGATCGGCCAGCCGGGATCGCTGTTCACCCGCCAGGTGACGCTGCCCGGGCCGAACAACCCCTCGTCCGCCGGGGTCTCGGGCACGCCGGAGACGTAAGCCGCTGCCGAGCGGGCGACCAGGTCGACAGCCGCCGCGTACGATTCTGCCGTCATTGCGCACCCCTGACGGGCCGGCGGCCCCGCGGGCCGGGTGACCCGGGTGGCCGATGAGCCGGATGTTCTCCCTTACCACGCTACCTAGCGCCGGCGGTCAGAAAGCCTTCGCCCCCTGACCGCTCCGGGGCCGGAGGATCCGGCCAGGCCCGCCTGGTGGCGCCAGTGCGGTCCCGCGGGTTACAACAGTCGGCATGAAGGCCAGCGAGGATCGAGCCATGTCTGAGCAGCGGGTGTCCACCCGTCGCGCGCGCAGCTACCCGGCCGCGGCGGCGATCCTGGCCGAGCGCGATCCTGTGCTGCGCCGCCTGGTCGCCGAGGCCGGGCCGCCCCGGGTGCGTCCGCCGACCGAGAGCCACTTCGAGGCCCTGGTCCGCGCGATCGTCTACCAGCAGCTGGCCGGGGCCGCGGCGGCGGCCATCCACGGCCGCCTGGTCGCCGCGCTGGACGGCGAGGTCACAGCGCAGCGACTGCTGTCGCTACCGGAGGGCGCGCTGCGTTCGGCCGGCCTGTCAGGCAACAAGGCCGCCTCACTGCGGGATCTGGCGACCAAGCTGCTGGACGGGACGGTGGTACTGGACCCGGCCGGGCTGCGCGCCAAGAGCGACGCCGAGGTCGTCGCCCGGCTCTCGACGGTCCGGGGCATCGGCAAGTGGACAGCGGAGATGTTCCTCATGTTCCAGCTGCGGCGGCTGGACGTGTGGCCAACCGGCGACCTGGGGGTCAGGAAGGGGTTCGGGCTGGCCTGGGGGATCCCGACTCCGACGGCCAAGGAGCTCGAGCCGCTCGCCGACCCGTACCGGCCGTACCGCTCGGTCGTGGCCTGGTACTGCTGGCGGGCCGCCGAACTCTACGGCGGCGCCGCGGAAAGCGTCCTCACCCGCTGACCGCCGCCCGCCGGGCGCGACCGGACTTCGGGTGGGCGGGAAGCGGGCCTGGCAGACCATGCCCGCCCGCGCTAGCCGGTGCCGCTGATCTCGGCGATCCAGGACTCGGTGACGACCAGATCGTGCTGCCATACCTGCTTACCGCCGCCTCGAGCCTGGGCCGCGCCGATGCCGAGGTCGAGCCCGGCGGCGACGCCGATGGCCGGCTCGTCCTCGTGCCCGGCGGCCCGCCGGGCGAGCCGGAGGGCGAGCGAGGGGCACATCTCGACCGCCTGGCGAGCCTCCCGCGTGAGCCAGGCCGGAACGGGCATGTCCAGGAAGACCGGGTAGCCCTGCCCGTCGGGCTGAACCAGCTCGGGCACCAAGTGCGCGCACAGGCCGTGGCCGCGGCAGCGGGTCCAGTCCACCTCCAGGCGCACCTCGTCGTGATCTTGCCTGAGCGGCAGCACGCCGCGGACCGGCCGCCCGCAGCTGCCGCGGAACAGGTGCGCGGACAGGTCGTCGGCGAACACGTCCAGCGCGGACACGACGAAGCGGAACGCGCCGTCCGGGTGTCTGCAGGCGCCGCGGCCGCGAACCGCGGCGGCGGCGCGCCGCGCGGTGTCCAGCGCGTCCACGCCGCCCGACCCCTGAGCCAGCGCGGCCACCGACCGCGCGATGGCCGGCAGGCCGAGCATGCAGGGCCCGCACTGACCCGATGACTCCTTGGCCAGGTAGGCGGTGACCCGCGCGACCTCGCCCAGCGGGCAGGTCTCCTGGCCCACCGGCAGCACGATCCCCGGGCCCAGGGTGCCCCCGGCCCCGGCCAGGCTGCCGTGGCTGACCGGGACCTCGTCCGCGAGCTCGGCCGGCAGCCACACGCCGTGGTAGCCGCCCACGAGTACCCCCTCGGCCGGGGGCGCCTCGCAAATGTCCAGGATCTCGCCGAGCGCCGTGCCGGTCGGTACTTCCACGACCGCCGGCCGGGCCGCCGAGCCGCCCACGGTGAGCAGGGTTGTTCCCGGCTCGTCCGGGATCCCGGCCGAGGCGTAGCCATCCGGGCCGAGCATGGACAGCACGGCCAGCTGCGCGAACGTCTCGGCGTTGGACAACAGCGTGGGCAGCCCGGCGACTCCGCGCTCGCTGGCCCTGACCTTGCGGCCCGGGGGAAGCGCCGCCCTCCCGTTGACCGCGTTCACCAGCGCCCCGCCCTCGCCGGAGACGAAACGGTCCGGCACGACCAGCACCCGAACCCGCCGGGCCAAGGCCGGGTGCTCCCGCACGGCGGCCTGCACGGAGTTGGCGGGCAGCCCGTCGCCCCCCACCGCGACCACGACCCGCCTGGCGCGCAGTTCCCGCGCCGCGAGCATGGCCCCTTCCAGTATCAGGTGGGGCGACCGGAGCAGCAGGGATTTGTCCTTGGCACTGCCCGGTTCGCCCTCGGCCGCGTTGACCAGCACGACCGTGTGGCACCCGCGGTCCTGAGCCGAAGCCTGCACCGCCCGGAGCTTGCGGGCCACGGGGAAGGCCGCACCGCCGCGCCCGCGCAGGCCGACCTGCTCGGCCATCTCGATGAGCCGGCCGGGGGCCAGCGTGGGAGCCGGGCCGAAGGCCGCACGGTAGGCCGCCAGGTCGAGCCGCTTCAGCCGGTCAAGTCCCTCGGTCAGCCGGGGCTGGCCGACGCTCAAGACCTCGGGCAGGCCTGGCGTCAGCACGGCTCATCACCCCGAGCGGGCCGCACCCGCGCAGCGGGCACGGCGGCAAGCTCAGCCGGGCGGGCTGCCGCCGACGCGGCGGCGTGGGCCGGCCACGATACCCGGTCAGGCACCGGCTGGCCCGTGGTGTCCCGGCCGCGCACCCTCGCGACGTACCGCATCACCAGGACCAGCCCGACAGCGGCCAGGCAGGCCCCGTAGCTCCAGTCCACGTAGGGTTGCGCATGCCGCCCGCCGAGCAGGCCGTGCAGGACCGCGAACGGCCAGGCCAGGTAGGCGGTCACGTGCAGGACGCGCCAGGCCCACGGGACCCGGCCGCCGGCAAACCGGCTGCGCACGATCCCGGTCGCGATGATCAGCACCACGAGATCTGACGCTATTGTTCCTGCACCGATGAAAAAGGTGCGCCGCTGCGCCAGGAAGGGCACGAATGCATCGGCCACTCTTGCTTTGTGCGCGGTTATCTCAAGCACGATATGAGTGGCCAGCGCGGCCAGCGCCACCAGCGAAATACTGCGGTGCACGGCCTGTGCCGCGACGCGGCGGGCCGGCGAGAGAACGATTTTACCGGAGGCCAGCAGCCCGGCTCCGACCGCCGCGGTCAGCGCGACGAGCGCGAATACGCCCGAGTAGTAGAGCAAGAACCGTTGCCCGGCCGCGGCAATGACCTGGCCTTCTGTGGTGTCAGCGGCGGCAATGGCGGCACCCAGGACTGGGGTGACAATGATGACCGCCGAGAGGGAAAGCGCAGGCAGCAGACGCCGGTACCGCGGGGCTCTTTCCCCCGCCACTGGCCGGACCCGTCGGCGGCGACGAGAACGGTCACGCCTCGCTGACATCATTCCCTCCCAAGGAACGATTCAACGCATAGACATTGACCTTGCCGCAAACGTCATCCCTGCATTTAGGGACGGCACTTGCCCTCGATCGGATCCCGCTCTGCCACTCCACTCCGACTGCCAAGGATGTTACAGCGCCAGATAACGGGATGGCATCAAAACGATATGTTCCGGGCCCTCGAATGCTGTTTCGGCACGTCATCGGGCGAAATCAGCCGATCAGGCCCGGGGCGCGCGGTCACGAGCCGGCCGGCGCGCCAGGCCATGACGGCCAGGAAGGCGAACCCGGCGATCAGGTCGCAGTTGGCGACGAGCGTCAGCGGCCCGTGGAACCCGTAGTCAGGCCGCCCCAGGGAATGCGGCGTCCACCACAGGGGGGACACGGCGAACAGCACGTAGCCGCAGGCCGCGGCGATCCGGTCGCCCCTACTGCCGCGGGCCAGCACGACCAGTGCGGGCAGGATCCACACCCAATGGTGGGTCCAGGAAACCGGGGAGACCAGGAGGCTGGTCGTGCCGGTCACCGCCGCCGCGGTCAGCCAGTCGCCGCGCCGGGCGAACACCACGGCGGTCGCCAGCCCGGCCACGCCGATCACCACGGACACCAGCAGGTACCAGTGGCCCACGTGACCCACACCGCCGAAGATCCGGATGGCCGCTCCGTACGGGGACTGGTTGCCGATGTAGGGTGCGTCGATCCGGTTCGTCTCGTAGAAGACGTGCGTCCAGTAGAGCCGCGACGCGCCCGGCGCCACGAGGAATCCGACCAGGCCGCACGCGACGAACGTGGCGACCGCGGTCAGAGCGGCCCTGCTCCGCCTGGCCAGCAGGAACAGCAACACGAAGATCGCAGGAGTCAGCTTGACCGCGGCCGCTATCCCGACGCCGATCCCCGCGGGACGGTCACGGGAGGCACGCCACACGTCGGCGAGCACCAGGGCGAGCAGGATCAGGTTGATCTGGCCCTGGAGCAGCGTGTGGTACACGGGCTCGAGCAGGAGGCCGGCCGCCAGCACCGCCGCGACCGCGGTCCGCGTCGCCCGCCAGCCCGCGAGCTTCAGCGTGATGGCGCAGGCGATCGCGAACGCCGCGACCGACGCCAGTTCCCACAGCACCTGGGCGGGGATGACCGGCAGCACCGAGATCGGCGCGAACACCGCGGCGGCGAACGGCGGATAGGTGAACCAGTGCCCGAAGGCTTTCCCGGTATACAGCAGCGAGCCGCGGGAGAGGTTATGCCCGCCCCACATGTAGACCCGGAAATCCACCTGCCGGTAAGCGACCGCGTACCAGATGACCAGCCCGATCTCGATGATCAGCACGCCGTAGACGGCGCGGGCCAGCCACGGCCGCGTCCGGACGGCCTGGTCCGGCCCGGCCTGCGGCGATCGTCGGCTCAACGGCTGGTGGGTCATCGGCTCTCTCTTGGCTCGCGCGAGCCCCTGCCTCTCCGGCGGACGCGGCCCAAGTTTGCTGCCTTCGCACTGTACGTGAAGATCGACGCCATACGGCTCCTGACCAGTGTCCGGGCGGACCCGTGAGGTAACGGCGTTCCCCTGGCCATCGTTTCGGGATCATAAACTTCCGCCGAGCCGCGGACGCGGCAGGCCGTCCCGGAGAACATGCGCGGTAACCGGAAAGGGCGAATCGCATGGTGGCCAGACCAGGCACAGAGCAGAGCGGGGGAAGCGGGCACGCCCGCAACATCGGCGGGACGGTGTGGTACAACGTCGTCGGATGGGTCCGCCAGGAGTCGGCCGCGGCGACTGCCCTCGTCCAGGCCTTCATCGCCCTCGGCATCGCCTTCGCATGGTGGCACTGGTCCCCGGCACAGACCGGGGCGGTCGTGGGGATCGTGGCCGCCTTGCTCGGCATGTTCGTCAGGAGCCAGGTGACGCCGATTCACCGATTCAGGCCCAGGGCCGCGCAGCCCGGCGGGTCCGGGCGTGGCGTGGGCAACGGAGCCCAGGGTGAACGGGATAGCGGAGTCCGCGTCCTGCCAGGCACGGGCGCCGGGCCGGACGCCGGGATGGCGGGCGGACGGCCACCGGGACCGGACGCCGGGATGGCGGGCGGACGACCGCCTGGGCCGGACACCAGAATGCCGCCCGGACGGCCGCCCGGACCGGACACCGGAATGCCGCCCGGACGGCCGCCCGGACCGGACACCGGAATGCCGCCCGGACGGCCGCCCGGACCGGACACCGGGATGGCGGGCGGGCCGCCTCCCTGGCCAGACGTCGGGCAGCCCACCAGGCCAAACGCGGGTCCGCCCGGCCCGCAGCCGACCAGGCCGGATGTCGCGCTGCCCGGCAGGCCAGATGTCCCGCCGGATTTCCCGGAGCCTGGCCGCCGGCAGTGACCGCGCCGGGTTTTCGGAGCCCGGCCGCCGGCAGTGACCGGCCGGGATTCGCTTCGGCCAGAAACCGGATTGCGGTCCGGCCGCATGCTGCGGCACGCTCGTGCCCGTGATCGAACTGCGGGTGCTCACCCCGGACGACTGGCCGGCCTGGCGGGATTTGCGACTGGCCGCGCTGGCTGAGGCGCCGTACGCGTTCGGCTCCCGGCTCGCGGACTGGCAGGGTGACCGCGACCGCGAGCAACGCTGGCGGGACCGGCTGGGCGTTCCCGGGTCGTACAACGTCATCGCCCTATTCGACGGCCAGCCGGCCGGGATGGCCAGTGGCATTCCGGCCGAGGACTCCGCCGGCGCGGCCGAGCTGATCTCGATGTGGGTGAGCCCGGCGGCGCGAGGCCGTGGAGTCGGAGACCGCCTCGTGCGAGCAGTAGAGGACTGGGCCAGGCAGGCGGGCGCCGGGGTGCTCAAGCTCGCGGTGACCGAGGGTAACGCCAGCGCCATCGCCTTGTACCGGCGGTGCGGCTTCGCCGAAACCGGAGAACTCGGTGACCTGATGCCCGACGGAGTGCACAGGGAGCGCGTCATGGCCAAGACCCTGACGCCCCGGCCCTGAGCCGGTTCCCGCACCGCTTCCCAGGCCGGGAGAGCTGATCGCCTAGTTCGGGTTCCAGCGTGAGTACCTCAGGCCGGGCGCAGGCGCGGAGGTGAACGTACGCAACATCGCGGTCTCCCGGCCCAGCAGTTCCCGTTCGGCCTGCAGACGGCGCAGCGCGTCCGGCTCGGCCAGCAGCGCCTGCCGGTCCGGCAGGTCCACGACCATCGACGCTGCCACCAGGTAGGAGAGCGCAATCGGCTGGTCCGGCAGGTCCGGGACCGAGACCTCGCCCGTCCCCCGGGCGGCCAGCGTGACGAGATAGTCGTGGAACGCCCGCTGTACGGTCCGTACCGCGGCGCCGGCCGCAGCCTCGTCGCCGGTGTCCTCGGCCAGCAGATCCACCGCGCCCTGCAGGTACGGGCGGCCGTGTTCCAGGCTCACCAGCCGGAATCGCTGCGTCCCGGCGGTCACCAGGTCGAACCGGCCGTCGGGGTGCTCTCGCACCTGCCGCAGCGCCGCGATACAGCCGACTTCATACAGCGCGCAGACACCGTCCACCCCGGTCTCGCGTCCCCTGCGGATCGCGATGACGCCGAACCGCCCCGGCTCGGACCCCGTCAGCAGATCCCTGACCAACTGCCGGTACCGCTCCTCGAAGATGTGCAGCGGCAGCAGCAGGCCCGGGTAGAGCACGGTGCCCAGCGGGAACAGCGGCAGCGTCTCGCTCATGCCCCGAATCTATGCCGTTCCCGGACGCCGCCTACGCCGGCGCCGTGAGGGACCTGCGCCCATTCGGGCGGGACCTACAGGCCGGCGGCAGCGCTCCCCGCCATACTGGAGAGGCAGATGGCAATCAAGTACACAGACGGTATTTCGATCCATAGGGGACATGATGCAGCTGCGCGCAGGCGTGGCGATCGATCTCGGCACGGTCAACACGCTCGTCTGGATCCGTGGCCGGGGTCTGGTCGTGGAGGAGCCTTCCGCCATCGCGGTGGATACGGCCATGGGCAAGGCGATCGCCACCGGCGAGGCAGCAGAACTGATAGCCGGGAAGGAACCCCAGGACGTCGAGGTCGTCCACCCGCTGCGCGACGGGGTCATCACCGACCTGAATGCGGCCACGGCCATGCTGCAGGCCTTCTTCGGCCGGGCCCGGCTGCGTCGCGGGCTGCTGCGCCCGTCGGCCGTGGTGTGCGTGCCGAGCGGCGCTACCTGGGTCGAGCGCCAGGCTCTGGCCACGGCGGTGCAGACCCGCCGCCCGCGCTGCTCGGTGCGGATCGTCGAAGAGCCGGCCGCCGCGGCCGCCGGCGCGGGCCTCGATCTGTCCGGGGGCGAGGGTGTCTTCGTCGTCGATGTCGGCGGCGGCACGACCGAGATCGCGGTGGTGACCAGCGGCCGCGTCGTACGAGCCGACTCGCTGCGGCTGGCGGGCAATGCCATGGACGAGGCGGTCGCACAGGCGGTGAAGACCGAGCTCGGCCTGCTGATAGGCCCAAAGGCGGCCAGGCGCCTGAAGATTGCGCTCGGGCTCAGCGGCGGAACGGCCGAACGGGCGGAGACCGTCGGCGTCGATATCAAGCGGAGGACGCCCCGGGTGGAGTTCGTCCCTGGCATCCTAGTCGCCGACGCGCTCGAGCCGATCGTGGCCAAGATCGCTGACGCGGTGCGGGAGATACTCCTCGACCTCCCGCCGGACCTGGCTGAGGACATCGTCAGGGAAAAGATCTGCCTGGCCGGCGGCGGGGCGCTGCTACCCGGCCTGGCCGACCGGATCGAGGTAGCCGCCGGCATACCCGCCGTCGTCGTCGATGACCCGCTGCGCTGCGTGGTCCGCGGCGCCGCCGAGATCCTGGAGGGCAGGGGCGGGCTGGCCGCCTGAACGGTCGCTTCACCCGGGATGCAGCTGACGGCGCAGCCGGGGCAGATCGGCCAGCGAGCCGAGATGCCGCAGCTTCTCCGGGTTGATCACCGACCGGACCGCGGCGACCTGACCGTCGGCGATATCGAGAACGAAGACGTTGGTCAGGTTGCCGTCCGGATCCAGGAACATGGCTCCGGGCTGCCCGTTGATCTCGGTCGGCCGGATCGTGATCCCCACCTGCCGCATCTGCCCGCCGATGCCCAGCAGCAGGCGGCTTACGTTGCCCCGCCCGGTGATGGGGCGTGGCCACGACGGGCCGATCCCGCCGCTGTCGCCGTAGACGACGACGTCCTCGGCGAGCATCGAAACCAGGCCGTCCATGTCGCCGTCGCCGACGGCGCGGAAGAACTGGCCCGCCAGCTTCTCCCGCTTGCTGCGCGAGGCCTCGAAGCGCGGCCTGCCCTCGCCAACACGGCGGCGGGCCCGCAAGGCCAGCTGCCGGCAGTTGTCCTCGCTCTTGCCGACGATCCCGGCGATCTCGTCGTAGCCGTAGCCGAACACGTCGTGCAGCAGGAACACGGCCCGCTCCACCGGAGTCAGCCGTTCGAGCAGCAGCAGGAACGCCATGGACAGCGAGTCGGCCTGCTCGGCAGCCCCGGCCGGGTCCGGCGCCGCCGTGTCGGTCAGCAGTGGTTCTGGCAGCCACTCCCCCACGTATGCCTCCCGCCGCAAGCGGGCCGACCGCAGGTGATCGATGCATAGCCGGGTGGTCACCGCGGACAGGAACGCCTTCGGGGAGTCGACGCCGTCACGCCCGGCCGCGGCGCGGTGGTAGCGGAGGAAGGCCTCCTGGACGATGTCCTCCGCGTCGCTGACCGTACCGAGCATCCGGTAGGCGATCGAGAACAGCAGCGGCCGCAGCGGCTCGTAGATCTCGGCGGTCCCCATGTCCGGGCTCCCGGCAGCTAGCCCGCCGCCTGCTGCTGCGGCAGCGCGGCACCGAGGCCTCCCTGGAAACCCTGCCGCCAGCTCGGCCAGGCGGGCAGCCAGCCGAGTTCCCGCTTCGCCTTCGCGTTCGATGAACCCCGGATCTGGGTCATCATCGACACTCCCGTCTCCCCCGCCGCCAGCCGCCCGATCCACCGCGGCACCCGGTAGGGCGCCTTGGCCCCGATCGCCCGGGCCAGGAACGGCAGCCACTCCGCCACGCTGGCCGGCTCGTCGTCGACCACGTTGTAGACGCCGGGTGCGCCCTGCTCCAGGGCGCAGACGGTCGCCGCCGCCGCGTCGCTGATATGCAAGAACGACCAGATGCCTGCCCCGTCCCCGATGATGGGAACCTTCCTCTTGCGGATCAGCCCGACGAACGCGTCCGAGGCGCCGGGCCCGTAGAAGGAGCCGTATCTCAGCACGATCCCGTCCATCTGGTCCGCCGAGGTCACCGTGCGTTCCAGGTAGCCGATCGCGGCCAGCGACTCGCGCTGCGCAGACGTCGGGCTGGGGTCGAGCGGATCGTCCTCGGTCTTGACCGGGCTGCCCTGGCGAGGGTTGGTCCAGCCGGTATAGCTCGCCGCGATGAACCGCCGGGTACCTGCGGCGACGGCCGCGGCGAGCAGGTGATCGGTGCCGGCGGTCCGCAGCTTGTTCGTGACCGCGAACATCCGGTCGAACCGGCGCAGGTTGAAGTCACCGGCCAGCGCCGTCATCTGGTGGATCACGACCTCTGGCTCGGCCCGGGCCACCGCCTCGCCGACAGCCACGGCGTCCAGGCCGTCGACAGCCACCGGCTCGGCGCCCAGGGCGCGCAGCCGGTCGGCCCGGGCGGGATTCCTGGTCGACGCGGTCACCTGGTGCCCGCCGGCGGTGAGCTGCGGCAGCAGTTGCTGGCCGATTGCGCCGGCCGCGCCGGCCACGAAGACTCTCATCGTCGGTGCTCCTTTTCATCCCGGCCCGCGCGGGCCGGCTCGCACTCTGAGACGAGAGACCTGCGCCGCCTGTGACAGCGGGCGCTGGGAACGCCGAGCCGCGACCGCCGTCCGGCACTCAGGCCGGGTCGCGCTCGATCGGGCAGGTCATGCAGCGCGGGCCGCCGCGGCCCCGGCCCAGCTCGCTGCCGGACACGGTCACCACCTCGATGCCGTGCTGGCGCAGCATGGTGTTGGTGGCCTCGTTGCGCTCGTAGCCGAAGATCACGCCGGGGGCCACGGCCAGGTAGTTGTTCCCGTCGTCCCACTGCTCGCGCTCGGCGGCGCGGCGGTCTTCGTCGGTGGTCAGCACCACCGCCTCGCCGATGTCCAGCACTTCGGCGACCTTGTCCCACAGGTTGTCATTGCGGGACAGCCTGATCTCCCCGCCCTCGTCGGTGACGGTCCACGAGCGCAGGTGCGGGTCCAGGTAGGGATACAGCACGAACGTATGCCGGTCGACCATGGTCATGACCGTGTCGAGGTGCATCATGGCCCGCGTGGCCGGCAGCTCGACGGCAATCACCGTATGCACCTGGCCGCCGCGGAACAGCGCCTGGGCGAGTATCTCCACGGCCATCGACGTGGTCCGCTCACCCATGCCGATCATCACCGCGCCGTGCCCCAGCACGTGCACGTCGCCACCCTCGATGCTGGCCGGCAGGTGATCGAGGTCGTCGTCCGCGTCGTACCGGATGAAACCGCCGCCCGCGAACATCGGGTGGTAACGGTAGATGGCCCGGTTGTGCAGCGCCTCGCGCTGGCGGGCGGGCTTGGCCATCGTGTTGACCGAGACGCCCTGGTAGATCCAGCAAGAGGTGTCCCGCTGGAACAGGTGGTTGGGCAGCGGGGGCAGGACGAAGTCGTCCTTGTGCAGGAGGTCCCAGGTCAGGCTGTGCGACCGGGCCGGATGCAGGTCCGCCTTGAGCACCCCGCCGACGAGGTACTCGGCCAGGGCCGCGCCGTCCAGGTCCTCGAACAGCTTGCGCACCGGGTCGACCAGGTTCGGGCCCAGGATCTCCGGCGTGCAGACCCGGTCCAGGACGAAGGCACGGCCTTCGGCCAGCTCGAGCGTCTCGCTTAGCAACCGTCCGAAGTGGTGCACCTGCACGCCCTTGCTGTCCAGCGCCTCAGCGAACGCGTCGTGCTCCTCCTTCGCCCTGCTGGCCCACATGACCTCGTCGAACAGCAGCTCCCGGACGT
>Ga0070709_10000310_pt1 | contig 30908 bp, 26 predicted proteins | sample LARL51metaG_FD_65449 | JGI IMG/M metagenome (GOLD analysis project Ga0070709, IMG submission 65449) | Corn, switchgrass and miscanthus rhizosphere microbial communities from Kellogg Biological Station, Michigan, USA - LAR L5-1 metaG | ecosystem: Host-associated > Plants > Roots > Rhizosphere ... | reverse complement strand
GGCCAAGATAGCGGTCGTCGCCCTGATGATCGCATTTGCCTGCGTCAACCGGTTTTGGCTTACGCCGCAGCTCGCCGCGAAGGCGGATGCGTCACGGCAGCTCGCGCGAAACAGCGGAATCGAGTTTGCGCTGGGCCTTGCCGTGTTCGCCATCGTGGGCGCGCTGGGCCTCCAGCATCCCATGATACACCCCTGAATTCCTTCGACTGGAGCAATACGCAATGCACATCAATAGTCGCATCTTCAAGCCGCTCGCGGGCCTCGCCGTGCTCGCTGCCATCGTGAGCTGTCTGTTGGCGGCGCCGGCGCGCGCCGAGGAGGTCAAGGCCGGCGATCTCGTCATCAGCCAGGCCTGGAGCCGCGCCACGCCGGGCGGCGCCAAGACCGGCGGCGGCTTTCTCACCATCGAGAACAAGGGCAGCGCGCCCGACCGCCTGGTTGCCGTGTCAGGCGACTTTGCCGGCAAGATCGAGGTGCACGAGATGGCGGTCAAGAACGGGGTCATGACCATGCGTCCCCTCGAGAACGGCCTGACCATCGAGCCCGGCAAGACCGTCGCGCTCGCGCCGGGCGGCTACCATCTGATGATGCTCGACCTGAAGGCACCGCTGAAGCAGGGCGACAAGCTGCCGGTCACGCTGCAGTTCGAGAAGGCGGGCACGGTCGCGGTTACCCTCGACGTCCAGGGCGTGGGCGCCAAGGGGCCAGCCGCGGAAGGTCATTCCGGCATGAAGATGTGACGGAACGCGCCGCTCATTTCGCGCGCTCCTTCAGGAACGCGATGAGGTCGGCGCGATCTCCTTCCTTGTCGACGCTGAAGTACATCTTTGAGCCGGGAACGAGAACCTCCGGGTCGGCCAGCCATTTGTCGAGGTTGGCTTCGGTCCAGACGATTTTTGCGTTCTTCAGCGCCTCCGAATAGTCGAAGCCGGGAACGCTCCCGGCCGTGCGGCCGAACACGCCACGATGCATTGGGCCGATCTGGTTCTTGTCGAACGAGTGACAGGCCTGGCAGTCGCGATAGAGGGCTTCGCCGCGCGCGGCATCACCCGCCGCCTCGGCGGCCGCGGTCGTTACTGTTGCAAGCAGCAGGGCGGTGAGGCCGCAAAGCGCTGGACGTGTTGCGTTTCGGAAGACGGATGCCTTGACGGCGTCGGGCGATTTGCTGTCCATGATGTCCTTGAGCCTGTGACTTCGGATCGGCCCAGGGATGAGCGAAGGATGCGGCGGTTTATTCCCGCGGCGCTTGCCGAGGGGGTGCCGCCGCCGCTGGTCCGGGGCAAAAAATGCAGAAGTAATCCGGGCTTAGGCCCTTTCCTTCAGCTTCGCCTTGTGTTTTCCGCGCCAATCCGCTTTCACTGCCCAAACCCCGCTTCCGATTCCTCGCCCGAGCCCCGTCCCATGCGACTGTCCCGGTTTTTCCTGCCCATCCTGAAAGAGAATCCCAAGGAGGCCGAGATCGTCTCGCACCGCCTGATGCTGCGCGCCGGCATGCTGCGGCAGGAGGCGGCGGGCATCTATGCCTGGCTGCCCCTCGGCTTCCGCGTGCTGAAGAAGATCGAGCAGATCGTGCGCGAGGAGCAGGACCGTTCGGGTGCGCTGGAACTGTTGATGCCGACGCTGCAGCTCGCCGATCTCTGGCGCGAGAGCGGCCGCTACGACGCCTACGGCCCGGAGATGCTGCGGATCGCCGACCGCCACAAGCGCGAGCTTCTGTACGGGCCGACCAACGAGGAAATGATCACCGAGATTTTTCGCGCTTATGTGAAATCCTATCGCAGCCTGCCGCTCAACCTCTACCACATCCAGTGGAAGTTTCGCGACGAGCAGCGCCCGCGCTTCGGCGTGATGCGCGGCCGCGAATTTTTGATGAAGGATGCCTATTCCTTCGATCTCGACGAGGCCGGCGCGCGGCGCGCCTACAACAAGATGTTCGTCGCTTATCTGCGCACCTTCGCCCGCATGGGCCTGAAGGCCATCCCGATGCGCGCCGAGACCGGACCGATCGGCGGCGACCTCAGCCACGAGTTCATCGTGCTCGCCGAGACCGGCGAGTCCGGCGTCTATTGCGACCGCCAAGTGCTCGACCTGCCGATCCCGGGCGAGGACGTCGACTATGACGGCGATCTGACGCCGATCATCAGAGAGTGGACCTCGCTCTACGCCGCGACCGAGGACGTCCACGATGCCGCGCGCTTCGAGCAGGAGGTATCGGCCGAGCACAGGGTTCATACCCGCGGCATCGAGGTCGGCCAGATCTTCTATTTCGGAACCAAATATTCCGACGCGATGAAGGCGATGGTCGCCGGCCCCGACGGCGCCGAGGTGCCGATCCATGGCGGCTCCTATGGCGTCGGCGTCTCGCGGCTGGTCGGCGCGATCATCGAGGCCTGCCATGACGAGGCCGGCATCAAATGGCCCGAGGCGGTCGCCCCGTTCAGGGCCGTGATCCTCAACCTGAAACAGGGTGCAGAGGATACCGACGCGGCGTGTGAAAAACTTTATCGTGAGTTGTCGGGGAGGGGTGTCGATGTGTTGTATGACGATACCGATCAGCGCGCCGGTGCCAAGTTTGCCGCTGCCGACCTGATCGGCATTCCCTGGCAGATCATGGTCGGGCCAAAAGGGCTCGCCGAGGGCAAGGTGGAGATCAAGCGGCGCAGCGACGGCATGCGCGAGACCCTGTCGCCGGCGGACGCGATTGCGCGGCTGGCCGGCGCGTAGCGAACATCGGATCCGTCGGACCTTTGGGATTATCCACCGGGCGCACCCGAATAGGCGGCCAGAACGGCCACATTTGGCCCCGAATCATGGGATTATCGGACGATGGATGGCACCATGAACGAGCACGTCGAAACCGCGCCCTTCTCGGCCTACGAATGGATGCTGTCCGGACGCTATCTGCGCGCGCGGCGCCGCGAAGGGTTCATTTCCGTCATCGCCGGTTTCTCCTTCCTCGGCATCATGCTCGGCGTCGCTACCTTGATCATCGTGATGGCCGTCATGAACGGCTTTCGCAAGGAGCTGCTGGACAAGATCCTCGGGCTCAACGGGCACCTTTTGGTGCAGCCGCTGGAATCGCCGCTGACCGATTGGAAGGATGTCGCCGACCGCATCAGCCAGGTGCAAGGCATCCGGCTCGCTGCGCCGGTCGTGGACGGCCAGGCGCTGGCGTCCTCGCCGTTCAATGCCTCCGGCGTGCTGGTGCGCGGCATCAGGTCGGATGATCTCAACAACCTCACCTCGATCGCCAAGAACGTCAAACAGGGCACGCTCGACGGCTTTGACAGCGGACAGGGCGTCGCGATCGGGCGACGGCTTGCCGACCAGCTCTCGCTGCATGCCGGCGACAGCGTCACGCTGGTCTCGCCGAAGGGCGCGGTCACTCCGATGGGCATGACGCCGCGCATCAAGCCCTACAAGGTGGCGGCGGTGTTCGAGATCGGCATGTCCGAATATGACTCGGGCATGGTGTTCATGCCGCTCTCCGAGGCGCAGGGCTATTTCAACCGCAACAGCGACGTTACCGCGATCGAGGTCTTCACCACCAATCCCGACCGCATCGACGTCTTCCGCAAGGCCGTGACGGAGGCGGCCGGACGCCCGGTGTTCCTGGTGGACTGGCGGCAGCGCAACTCGACCTTCTTCAACGCGCTGCAGGTCGAGCGCAACGTGATGTTCCTGATCCTGACCATGATCGTGCTGGTGGCGGCGCTCAACATCGTCTCCGGGTTGATCATGCTGGTGAAGGACAAGGGCAGCGACATCGCGATCCTGCGCACCATGGGCGCCTCGCAGGGGGCGATCATGCGCATCTTCCTGATCACCGGGGCCGCGATCGGCGTCGTCGGCACCATCGTCGGCTTCATCGTCGGCCTGATCATCTGCCTGAACATCGAGACCATCCGGCAATTCCTGTCCTGGCTGACCTCGACCGAACTGTTTTCGCCAGAGCTCTATTTCCTCTCGAAGCTGCCGGCCGAAATCGATTTCGGCGAAACCAGCGCCGTGGTCATCATGGCGCTGACGCTGTCGTTCCTGGCGACGCTCTATCCGTCCTGGCGTGCCGCGCGTCTCGATCCCGTCGACGCGCTTCGCTACGAGTGAGGGAGTGATGGGCCAGGGCGCGGACGATGTACCGGTCATCTATCTCCACGAGATAAAGCGCCGGTACATCCAGGGCGAGGCACAGCTGACCATCCTCGATGGCGTCAAGCTCGCCTTGTGGGCGGGACAGTCGGTGGCGCTGGTCGCGCCGTCGGGATCCGGCAAATCGACGCTGCTGCACATTGCGGGCCTGCTCGAAGGCCCGGATGAGGGCGAGGTCTATGTCGCGGGCGCGCCGACCTCGCAGCTCACCGATGCCGAGCGCACCAGTATCAGGCGCACCGACATCGGCTTCGTCTATCAGTCGCACCGCCTGCTGCCCGAATTCACCGCGCTGGAAAACGTCATGCTGCCGCAGATGATCCGCGGCCTGAAGCGCTCGGAGACCATCAAGCGCTCCACCGAGATTTTGAGCTATCTCGGTCTCGCTGAACGCGTCACCCACCGGCCGGCGGAATTGTCGGGCGGCGAGCAGCAGCGCGTGGCGATCGCCCGCGCCGTCGCCAATGCGCCGCGCTGCCTGCTCGCGGACGAGCCCACCGGCAATCTCGATCCGGGAACCGCCGAGCACGTCTTCCACGCGCTGATGCAGCTCGTGAAGGCGACGCGGGTCGCGATGCTGATCGCGACCCACAACATGGAGCTCGCCGGCCGCATGGACCGCCGCGTGTCGCTGGTCGACGGCAAGGTCGTCGAGCTGGACTGACACTCGTCGACCAGCCCGCGGCCGCTGCAGTTCGTCATTGCGAGCGAAGCGAAGCGATCCAGACTGTCGCCGTGGAGACAGTCTGGATTGCTTGGGCGCAGGGCGCCTCGCAATGACGAAATTGCACTGATTCAATTTTCAAACAGCCTTGAGGGCACGGCATCGCATTCTCGCGAGCGGAAAGCCCCGAGGGATGCGATCACGTTGTCCCTCCAGAGAACGGAGGGCGCAGGGAATGCCGGGTGAAGGCCTCACCCATGGCCCCCGTGCAGTGAAATAAGCACGGGGAAGGAACCACAGGTTCAGCCGAATCATCCGGCATTCCCTGCGCGATGGTTTACGACTTATAACGCGCTCTCCCCGGGGAACCGGGCTTTCTTGCCCCCGTCGTCGGCGAAACGTCCGTCCGCCAACTTGACACCAGCGTCGGGGTGCCAGGACCACACGCCTTTGCCGTCCGCGTTCACGGCGCTCGTCTGCGCCGCGACCGCGTCCATCGCAGGCCCGCCTCACGTTCGGTGACGATCGGCCAAAACGCCCTCTCGCATCGAGGCGGGATGGTGCAATGATTGTTCTGATTTTCAGAATCTGTCAAGCGGAATTCGCTGCCCGGTCCCGGACTGTCGAGGTCGACCTTGAATAACTTCACGAATTTCGATTTTTCCGAACAGGCATTTTTGCGAACTGGACCCTTCGGGCGAGGCCGGCGTCGCCAAGATCGAACTGATTCGCCCGTCGGGCAATCACCTGATCTCATAATCTCATAGCCGTGGCCTCGGTTTCGAAAATGCGAACTTTTTGGCAAATGACGATCCGGCCCCGAAGCTCGCGCTCGACACATGCCGGTCTGACGACATCAACACGACAACTCATGCTGCCTTTGGTCGGGACTTTTTCCCGATGCGTGCGGGACATTTTCCGCTGCGTTTTTCTTGATGCAACGCTGCGCAAGGTGCACCTTGATCGTTCGCTGCCAGGATCGCAAGAATTCGCTGCCGCGGCGCCTTGCGATGGCAGTAGATCAGCCATCCGTCACTGCCGCAGCGAACAATTTTGTCAGGGCTTGGGTGAGCGCCTGGAGAATGATGATGATGCATACCGCTCGTGGTCTGGTGATGCGGCCGGCTGAACCTCCCAGGCGCATCCGGTGTGGACGGGTGCTCCGCGCCATGCTGCTGTCGACCGCCGTTGTCCTTCTGTCCACTGGCTCGTTCGCGGAGGATGCAGCGCCGGCGGATCAGCAGAAGGCGCAGGGCGCGACGCCCGCGGCACAGGCTGTCAGCGCACAGGCAGACCATGCGGGCAACGCGGCTTCTCCGAGCCCGGCCGCCGCGCCTTCGCCTGCCGCATCCGTGGTTTCCGCTCCGGTGAGCCCGAATGTCGGGCCGCTGCCCGATGAACTGTCGCCGTGGAGCATGTTTCTTCACGCCGACATCGTGGTGAAGGCCGTCATCCTTGGCCTCGCGCTGGCGTCGGTCGCGACCTGGACCGTGCTGCTGGTCAAGACCATCCAGTTGCGTCTCGCGCGGCGTGCGGCGCGCAAGGCCGTGACCGTGCTGATGTCGTGTCCGTCACTGTTCGCCGGGATCAGGCAACTCGCGGGACAGCGAAGCGCGGTGATCCGGCTGGTTGCGGCGGCCGAGGATGAGCTCGACCGGTCGCAAGACCTGTCCGCCGAGGGCATCAAGGAACGCGTGGCCTGGGAGCTCGAAAGGCTTCAGGGCACGGCGGCACGCCAGATCGGGCGCGGCATGGGCGTGCTCGCGACCATCGGCGCGGTCGCCCCGTTCATCGGGCTGTTCGGCACGGTGTGGGGCATCATGAACAGCTTTGTCGGCATTTCCCGCGCCCACACCACCAACCTCGCCGTCGTTGCGCCTGGCATCGCCGAGGCGCTGCTGGCGACCGCCTTCGGCCTCGTCGCCGCCATTCCGGCGGTCGTGATCTACAATGTCTTCGTCCGCTCCATCGGCGGTTATCGCGCCGACCTCACCGATGCTTCGGTGGCGATCCTGCGCCTGCTCAGCCGCGACCTCGATCGCGACAATCGGGCCTTCGATGTCAGGCGCGGGCCGCGTGCGGCCGATGCTCCGGCGCTGTCGATCGCCCAATCGGCGGAGTGAGGCATGGCCATCAGCTTTGCCAAGCGCGACGACGAGTTCGCCGAGGCGCACGAAATCAACGTGACGCCGTTCATCGACGTCATGCTGGTGCTGCTCATCATCTTCATGGTGGCGGCGCCGCTCGCGACCGTCGACATCTCGGTCAACCTGCCGGCCTCGACCGCGGAGCAGCAGCCGCGGCCCGACAAGCCGATCTTCGTCACGTTCAAGGCGGACCGCACCTTTGCCGTCGGTGACAATGACGTGGCGCGGTCCGACGTCGCCGCCGCGCTCGATGCCGCCACCGGTGCCGATCGTCAGCAGCGAGTGTTTCTGCGCGCCGACCAGTCGCTGCCCTATGGCGAGGTCATGCAGGTGATGAACCTGCTGCGCGACGCCGGCTATCAGAAGGTCGCGCTGGTGGCGCTCGAGAGCAGGAACGCGCCGTGAGCATCCTCACGGTCGACGCCCAGGAGCCGGATCAATCCGGCGAGTTCGCGCTCTGGGTTGCGGCTGTGGTCATCGTCCTCGCGCTCCATGTCGGGCTTGCCGTGGCCTATCTGCGGCTGCGGCCGGAGCCGGAGACGCGCGCCGAGGCGCCGGCCTTCGAGGTCGCCTTCATGCCGGCTCAGGATGCGCCGGCTGCACCGCCAGCGGTCGACCAGCCCGATCCCGCGCCGACCAAAATGGACCAGCCCGAGGATCCGCCAAAAGAACTGCCGCCACCGCCGGTCCCCGACGAGCCGCCACCGCCCCAGGTCGAGGCGATGGTGCCGCCCGAGACGCCGCCGCCTGCACCGCTCGTTCAGGTCGAGCCTGTTCCGCCGCCGATCCCTGAAGAAGCGACCGTCGTCCCGCCGGAGAAGCCGGTCGAGGCCGCGCCACCACCACCAAAACCCGCCGTCGTGCGCGAGCCGCCGCCGCGCAAGGTGACGCATGACGAAAAGGTGGAGAAGCGCCCGGCGCCGCCGAAGTCGGTCGCCGCGCCGGCGAGCAAGCCCATGCGGGTCGCGGCGGCGCCCAATCCCGGCGCTGAAAGTGAGGGTGCAAGGATTGGGCGGGAATCGTGGTTGAGTCAGTTCGGTGCACAGATTCGACGCGCAGCGACCTACCCAAAGGGCAACACCATGAGCGGCACGGCGCAGGTGAGCGTGACGGTCGCGCGCAACGGACGACTGGTTTCGCGTCGCCTCACGGGCAGCGCCGGCTCGCCTGCGCTGGATCAAGCTGCACTCGCAGCCATCGACCGCGCTCAGCCGTTTCCTCCGTTCCCGGCGAGCATGCCCGAGGCGCAGATCAGCAGGATCGTTCCGTTGCACCTGAGGCCACAGTGAGCTGGGGAGAATATCCCTGTAGGCACGAGAACAATTCCTGTTGCCGCTGTCGGATCGACCCTCTACGAATCGTTGATGTTGATACCGTGCTTCGATTAATGCGTTGCGGGTGTTCTGGACGGTAATGCGTCAAGCGGCGCGATCGCGGCGAGGAGGGGACGTTGATCGGGCGCACGATGTTGAAGAGCACGTTGCTCGTAAGCTGTGCGGTGCTGCCGGCAGCGGTTGCGGCCCAGGAGGCCATACCGACGATCGAAGTCGTCGGCGTCGCGCCGGTGCCCGGGGGGGAGATAGACGTCAATAAGGTGCCGTCGAATGTTCAGACGATACCCGGGAGCGACCTCGCTCCTACCAGGACGCCGTCGCTGCTGGACGGCATGGTGCAGTCGATTCCCTTCGTGTCCCTGAGCGACCAGTCGGGCAACGCGTTTCAGCGCAACCTCGACTATCGCGGCTTCAATGCGTCGCCGGTGCCGGGGACGCCTCAGGGCATCGCCGTCTATCAGAACGGCAGTCGCATCAACGAAGCTTTTGGCGACGTCGTGAACTGGGATCTGATCCCCGAGATGGCGATCGCGCGCATGACGCTGATGCCGAACAACCCGCTGTTCGGTCTCAACGCGACCGGCGGCGCCATGTCGATCGACATGAAGAACGGCTTCACCTATCAGGGCAATGAGGCCGTGTTGCGCGGCGGCTCGTTCGGACGCATCTCGGCGGGTGCCCAGAGCGGCTATCAGAAGGACAATTTTTCGGCCTATGTCGCCGGTGACACCACCTATGACAGGGGTTGGCGCGACTTCTCGTCATCCTCCCAGATCCGTCGCATGTATGTCGATCTGGGCGCAAAGGGCGATCAGACGGAATTCCACGTCTCGTTCACCGGCGCCGACAACAAGCTGGGCGGAACGGTCGCAACCCCGGTCGAGATGCTCAATCGGCGCTGGTCGAGCGTCTATACCTGGCCGCAGACCACACATCTGCAGCTCGCCTTCCTGCAGGCGAATGCAAGTTGGACGCCGACCGACACGCTGACGCTGCAGGGCAACGCCTATTTCCGCAGCTACCGCGCCGCCCATGTCGACGCCAACGGGTCCGACGCACAGCCCTGCGATCCCGGCGTGCCGGGCGTCGATCCCGCGCTCGCCGGCCAGATGTGCATCGGCGATCCGGGAACGCCGCTCAACATCAACATGCCGGTGTTCAACACACTTGCGCCGAACTCCGCGCTCGGCGAGATCGACCGCAACACGACGACGTCGAACAGTTTTGGCGGCTCGCTGCAGGCGACCTCGACCGCGCAACTGTTCGGGCACGACAACCATTTTGTGGTCGGCACCAGTGTCGATCGCGGCCATTCCAATTTCCAGTCGTCGTCCGAGCTCGGCACGATCGACCAGAGCTTCTTCGTCACAGGCACCGGCGTCTTCATCGATCAGCCCGGAGCTGACCTCGCTCCGGTCAATCTCGGCACCAACAACACCTATGTCGGTGTCTACCTGACCAACACCTTCGACATCACATCGCAGCTCTCCTTCACCGCGGGCGGCCGCTACAACTTCGCCCAGATCAATCTGCAGGACCTGACCGGCACCAATCCGCTGCTTACCAGCCAGAACCAGTTCCAGCGCTTCAATCCCGTGGTCGGCCTCACCTACAAGATCACGCCCAACATGAGCGCCTATGCCGGCTACTCGGAAGCCAACCGCGCCCCGACGCCGCTCGAACTCGGCTGCTCGGACCCCGCCATTCCCTGCCAGATCGACAATTTTCTGCTCGCCGATCCGCCGTTGAAGCAAGTCGTGTCGCGCACCATCGAGGGCGGCCTGCGCGGCGAGATTTCGGGCGGCGGTGCATCTGCAGAGCTGGTGACCAAGGCACCGAAGAAAGCCGATGCGGTCGCGGACGGCGGCTGGCGGCTGCGCTGGGGCCTCAGCGTGTTCCGCACCGTTAACAGCGACGACATCATCAATATCGCGAGCCAGGTTCCGGGCCACGGCTTCTTCCAGAATGCCGGCACCACGCGGCGCCAGGGCGTCGAGGCCAAGGTCGATCTCGGCTGGAACCGCTGGACCGCCTACGCCAACTACACCTTCATCGACGCGACCTATCAGGATTTTCTGACGCTTTCATCGCCCAACAACCCGATGGCCGTTGGCGGCCTCATCTCGGTCGTGCCCGGCGATCACATTCCGGGAATCCCGGCGCAGCGTTTCAAGGCCGGGGCTGAATATGCCGTGACCGACGCCTGGAAGATCGGTGCCGATCTCAACGTGGTCGGCAGCCAGTGGCTGATCCACGACGACTCCAATCTGAATGCCAAGGTGCCGGCCTATTGGGTCGTCAACATGCACACGTCCTACCAGGTGACCAAGAACATCGCGCTGTTCGGGTTGGTGCAGAACCTGTTCAACCAGCATTACTACTCCGCGGGCACGTTCTTCGACACCGGCGGTTTCAACAATTCAACGCTCGGCGGCGCCAACCTGCTCTCCTTCAACGATCCGCGGACCTTTTTGCCGGGCATGCCGCTCGCGATCTACGGTGGCCTCAAGGCGACGTTCTGACGACATGCAGTGTGCAAGGGCGCCGCGGATCATGTTCGCGGCATCTTGATTCCGGGCGTTCATTCCATCCGGTGCGTGCGCCTGTGATGGCGGCGCTGATAATGGACGGCGCCGATCGGTTCCGCGGAAGCGAGGAACGGATTGACCTCGCATTCGGCGGCACGGCCGGACGCGGTGGCGTTGCATTGCGCCAGCGAGGTGAAGGCGCATTCGATATGCGTGGCCGGGCCGTAGACATGCAGGCAGACCGGATAGTCCGGCGAATAGGTCTGTGCGCGCACGGCGGCCGTCGCGGCAAGGACGCCGGCAGCGAGCATCGTCACACTGAAATTGCGCATCAAAGTTCCTTCGCCTCGTCGCCGCGACACGTGTTCGCGTCTTCGCCGTCAATCCGCTGCGACGGCGGCATTTGTTTCATCACAAAGCAGCAACTCCGTGGCCGCGCTTCGCGCCACGCGCGCGCGTTGCCACGATCGATCGCGAAGCTCGTGCCAAGCTCTTGGCGTCGTGACGCCGCATTCGCCCGCTAACGACGACGCGCAGCCATGCAGAAACGCGGTCGTTGAACTCCTGTATGCAACAGAATTGGCCAAGAGATACGACGAGCGATGCGAAGAGTTTCACGCCTGCGACGTTTCGCAATGTGGCTGGTCCGCGGCAGTCGTCACAATGAGTCCACGAATGGATGACTTCTAAGTTAGAATGTGGAGATAGGTGTTGAATTTCAGGAAAAATTACGAGTCGCAGAAATGCCTGAAAGAAACGGTTGAATTGTCGATGCGAACACAGGGGCTCGCATGGCGAAAGACTGTGGAACAATTCGCTGCCGATGAGCAGCCGAGCACTTTGTTAGAGGCCATGCGTGGCCTTGGGGACAGTTCTAAACAAACGGGCGGACTTCGAAAATGAAAAAGCTTCTCCTTGCAGCGACGGGATTGTGCGCACTTGCGTCAGCGCCCGTCTTCGCGGCCGACATGGCGGCGCGGCCCTACACCAAGGCGCCGCCGGCCGTGATGACGACGATCAATGACTGGAGCGGCTTCTATGTCGGTTTCAACGCCGGCGGCGGCGCAGCCAACGACCGCTGGACCCGGCTGACCAACGGCGGCGTTCCCGTCAATGCGCTGATGGCCAACGAGGGCACGACGAACGGGGGAGGCGCCGCGGTCGGCGGCCAGATCGGCTATCGCTTCCAGACCGGAGCATGGGTGTTCGGTGTCGAAGCGCAGGGCGACTGGGCGAACTTCAAGGGTCAGCGGGTCAATATGATCACGCCGACGCTGACCGACCGCTCGCGCGTCAACGGCTTTGGCCTGTTCACCGGCCAGATCGGCTACAGCTTCCTGCCGAACTTCCTCGGCTACATCAAAGGCGGCGCGGCCGTCGTCGGCGACCGCTACGATACGTTCACCACCGCCACCAACGTGATGCTGGATCGCGCCAACTCGACGCGCTGGGGCGGCACGGTCGGCGCAGGCCTCGAATACATGTTCGCGCCGAACTGGTCGGTCGGCATCGAATACGACCACCTCTTCATGGGCACCAAGAACCTGAACTTCGTCAACGCTGCCGGTGCGACCTTGATGACGCGCAGCATCAAGGAAGACATCGACATCGGCCTGATCCGCGTCAACTACAAGTTCGGCCCGAGCTTCATGGGCATGGGTAGTATGGGCGGCATGGGCATGGGCGGCATGTCGATGAAGTGAGCCGGGTTTCTCCCGAGCAATGCTGATTCAAAGCCCCGGCGGTTCGCCGGGGCTTTTTTTGCGCCGGCGATCCACCGGCGCGGGCAGGGGGCGTGCTGTCGGAGACGGCGGGGCTCGCCGCATTAACCACGCAGAGCACGGTTTGCCGGTATGCCTTGACGCGAGAACAAAACTGGAACAATGTTCTTCCTACGTTCTCAAGTCTGGGAGGTCCAAATGCTCAAGATTTTCGTCGAAGAGGCGGCTGCGCTGGCCTCGATCGCGCTGTTCGTGGGGATGATTGCGCTCTGGGCGCAAATCCTTCCACAGCTTTGATTTTTTGGGGCCCTGCGGGGCCGTATGAGTTGGGGAAAAGCAGGACGGCGCGACCGCGTCTTGACGGAGGCGTGGACTTCGGCGGCGCAAGCTCCCACGATATCGGGGCGAGTCGGCCGCTGGAGGGTTCCAGACGCCCGGTCAGCGCCTCCGTCACCCACCCGAGCGAAAGCGGTTTTCAGCGACCATGTCCGGCGCCGGATTTGTTCATCTTCACGTCCACTCGGCCTATTCGCTGCTGAAGGGCTCGATCAAGATCGCCAAGCTGGCGGAACTCGCCAAGGCTGACCGCCAGCCGGCCCTGGCGCTGACCGACACCGACAACATGTTCGGGGCGCTGGAGTTTTCTGACAAGATGGCCGGCGCCGGCATCCAGCCGATCGTTGGCCTCGAGCTTGGGGTCGATTTCGGCGACGTCGATCCCAATGCGCGGAGCGCGCAAGGCGCCGCGCCGTCGCGCATCGTGCTGCTCGCCGCGCGCGAGCGCGGCTATCGCAGCCTGATGCGGCTGAACTCGCGGGCGTTTCTGGAAACGCCGGTGCATCAGTCGCCGCACATCAAGCTCGAGTGGCTGGACGGAGAGTCCGAGGACCTGATCGCGCTGACCGGCGGGCCGGACGGACCGATCTCGCGCGCCTTTGCGGACGATCACGCCGCGCTCGCGGCCGCGCGCTGCGAGCGTCTCGCCGGGCTGTTCGGCGACCGCCTCTATGTCGAGCTGCAGCGCCACGGCATGGAGAAGGAGCGCCGCGTCGAGGGCGCGCTGATTGATCTCGCCTATCAGAAGGGGCTGCCGCTGGTCGCGACCAACGAGCCATATTTCGCATCCAATGACGATTACGAAGCGCATGACGCGCTGCTCTGCATCGCCGGCGGCAAGCTGATCGCCGAAACCGACCGCGAGCAGCTCACCACAGATCACCGCTTCAAGACGCGCGCGGAAATGGCGGTTCTCTTCGCCGACATTCCGGAGGCGCTGGCCTCGACCGTCGAGATTGCCGAGCGCTGCTCGTTCCGCCCGATGACGCGCAAGCCGATCCTGCCGCTGTTCACGGTCGGCGCCGGGACAGACGCGGCCGATGCCGCCAGCGCGGAGGCCGCCGAACTGCGCAAGCAGGCCGAGGAGGGGCTGGCGCGCCGGCTCTCCGTTCACGGCCTCGCGCAGGGCATGACCGAGGAGGACTATCAGAAGCGGCTCGCCTTCGAGCTCGACGTCATCATGCGCATGAAATATGCGGGCTACTTCCTGATCGTGTCCGACTTCATCAAATGGGCCAAGGCGCAGGGCATTCCGGTCGGCCCGGGCCGCGGCTCGGGCGCAGGCTCGCTGGTCGCCTGGGTGCTCACCATCACCGATCTCGACCCGATGCGGTTCAACCTGCTGTTCGAGCGCTTCCTCAACCCGGAACGCGTCTCGATGCCGGACTTCGACATCGACTTCTGCCAGGACCGGCGCGGCGAGGTGATCTCCTACGTGCAGCAGCGCTATGGCCGCGACCAGGTGGCGCAGATCATCACCTTCGGCACCTTGCAGGCGCGCGGCGTGCTGCGCGACGTCGGACGCGTGCTGCAGATGCCCTATGGCCAGGTCGACAAGCTCACAAAACTGGTGCCGCAGAATCCGGCGGCACCCGTCTCGCTGGCGGCTGCGATCGAAGGCGAACCAAAACTGCAGGCGTTCCGCGACGAGGATCCGGTGGTGGCGCGGGCGTTCGACATCGCCCAGCGGCTGGAAGGATTGACGCGGCACGCCTCGACCCACGCGGCCGGCATCGTGATCGGCGATCGCCCCTTGAGCGAGCTCGTGCCGCTCTACCGCGATCCGAAATCCGACATGCCGGTGACCCAGTTCAACATGAAATGGGTCGAGCCGGCCGGCCTCGTCAAATTCGACTTTCTCGGCCTGAAGACGCTGACGGTGCTCGACGTCGCGGTCAAGCTGCTGCGCCAGCGCGACATCAACGTCGATCTGGCGACCCTGCCGCTGGATGATGCGCCAAGCTACCAGATGCTGGCGCGGGGCGATGTGGTCGGCGTGTTCCAGGTTGAAAGCCAGGGCATGCGGCGCGCGCTGATCGACATGCGGCCCGACCGCTTCGAGGACATCATCGCGCTGGTCGCGCTGTACCGGCCGGGTCCGATGGCAAACATCCCGACCTATTGCGCGCGCAAGCATGGCGACGAGGAAAGCGAATATCTGCATCCGATCCTCGAGCCGATCCTGAAGGAGACGTTTGGCGTCATCATCTATCAGGAACAGGTGATGCAGATCGCGCAGCAGATGGCCGGCTACACGCTCGGCCAGGCCGACCTGCTGCGGCGCGCGATGGGCAAGAAGATCCGCGCCGAGATGGAGAAGCAGCGCGCGATCTTCGTCGAGGGCGCGGTGAAGAACGGCGTGCCGAAAGGGCAGGCGGACACCATCTTCGAGCTGCTCGCAAAATTCGCCGACTACGGTTTCAACAAGAGCCACGCCGCGGCCTACGCGCTGGTGTCCTATCACACCGCCTACATGAAGGCGCATTATCAGGTCGAGTTCCTGGCCGCGTCGATGACGCTCGACCTCAACAACACCGACAAGCTCTCCGAATTTCGCGCCGAGGCGCAGCGGCTCGGCATCAAGGTCGAGCCGCCCTCGATCAACCGCTCCGGCCCGACCTTCGAGGTGTCTGGCGGCGCCATCCACTACGCGCTCGCGGCGTTGAAGGGTGTCGGCCCGCAGGCGATCGAGCTGATCGTGGAAGCGCGCAAGAAGGGCGGACTGTTCACCTCGCTCGCGGATTTTGCCGCGCGCGTGAACCCGCGGGCGATCAACAAGCGCATCATCGAGAGCCTGGCTGCGGCCGGCGCGTTCGACACGCTGGAGCCCAACCGCGCGCGCGTCTTTGCCGGCGCGGACGCCATTCTCGCCGCCTGCCAACGCAGCCACGAGGCCGAAACCTCCGGCCAGAACGACATGTTCGGCAATGCGGCCGACGCGCCGACCATCATGCTGCCGCAGATCGAGCCGTGGCTGCCGGCCGACCGGCTGCGGCGTGAATATGACGCGATCGGCTTCTTCCTGTCCGGTCACCCGCTCGATGATTACGCCACCGCGCTGAAGCGGCTGCGCGTGCAGACCTGGGCCGAGTTCTCGCGCGCGGTGAAGACCGGCGCGACCGCGGGGAAGGTGGCCGCGACCGTGGTCTCGCGCATGGAGCGGCGGACCAAGACCGGCAACAAGATGGGCATCATGGGCCTGTCGGACCCGACCGGCCATTTCGAGGCCGTGCTGTTCTCCGAGGGCCTCGCGCAATATCGCGACGTGCTGGAGCCGGGGGCGGCCGTGCTGCTGCAACTCGGCGCCGAGCTGCAGGGCGAGGACGTGCGCGCGCGCGTGCTGCATGCCGAGCCGCTCGACGACGCCGCGGCAAAGACCCAGAAGGGCCTGCGCATCTTCGTGCGCGACACCAGGCCACTCGACTCGATCGTCAAACGGCTGCATGGACCGGAGGCGGTCTCGTCCAACGGCGGTTCGGCCCCGAAAGCTCCAGCCCCCGCACCGGCGCCGCGCGGAAATGGCGGCGATGGCGAGGTCTCGCTGGTGATGATGCTCGACCTGCAGACCGAGGTGGAGTTGAAGCTGCCCGGACGCTTCAAGGTCTCGCCGCAGATCGCCGGCGCCATCAAGGCGGTGTCGGGCGTGGTCGACGTCCAGACGCTGTAGAGGGCCCGCGACTCCCACAGAACACGCGAAGGTTGAGAGCCTGCATTCGCCGCAATGGCGTTCCGAATCGACATGGTTGAAACCGGACGCGGTTCTTGGCATGAGGTGTCGTGCGGTCGAAACGGGACGAGCTCGGCGCGACCTGCGCTCGCTTGCCGTGGGGTCGCATGTCTCTGTTCTGCCGCGCTATTCTCGTATCTGTCGCGCTCACATCGCAGCTTTTCGGAACGCTTTCGGCTGCATCGGCGGCTGACGCGCCGTCCGGAGCCGAAGGCATCTATGCCGCGGCCCCGCCGCGCCTGTTGCAGATCCGCACCCTGGTCGTCGATGCCGCCCGCCAGACCTCGACCGGATCCGGTTTCCTGGTTTCAGCCGACGGCCTTGCCATCACCAATTATCACGTGGTCTCGCAGGTCGCCCTCGAGCCGGGAACCTATCGGCTGGAATATGCCGCCGCCGACGGCAGCCATGGCGATGTGACCCTGCTTGGCGTCGACTTGCCGAACGACCTTGCGATCGTTCGGCTCGACAAGCATGACGCGCCGTTCTTCGCCTTCAACAAGGCCGCGATCGACGGGACCGGGCCGCAAAAGGGCGAGCGTCTCTATTCGATGGGCAATCCGCTCGATCTCGGCTTCACGATCGTCGAGGGCACCTATAACGGCCTGGTCGAGAAGAGCTACAACGAGCGCATTCATTTCACGGGCGCCCTCAATCCCGGCATGAGCGGCGGTCCCACCGTGACCGCGGACGGTCTCATTGTCGGCATCAACGTCGCGACCCGCAGGGGCGGCCAGCTCGTCAGCTTCCTGGTGCCGGCGAAATTCGCCGAGGCGCTGCTGCGACGCGTCAGCACGCAGGAGGGCACGCCCAATTTCCGCGCCGATATCGCAAGGCAGCTCGGTGCATGGCGTACGGCGCTCTACGAATCCTTTGCGGCGGCCGGATTCCGCTCGAACGCGCTTGGGCCCTATCGGGCGCCGGACGCGGCCGCAACCTGGTTCAACTGCTGGGCGCAGACCAATATGGGTGCCAAGCCGAAGCCGCGCGCGAGGATCGACACCACAGAATGCTCGAGCGACACCAGCGTGTTCGTCGCCGAGGATCTCAACACCGGCGCCATCCGGATCGACCACTCCCTGGTCACGTCAGTGGAGCTCAATCAGTTTCAGTTCGCGAGTGCCCTGACGCAGCAGGCCCAGCCGCGCCTGCTCACCGCGGGACCGCTCCGCAAATGGTACACCTCGGAGCGCTGTCACGAGGATTTCGTCAGAGCGGTGCCGGGGCCGAAACACCCGCCGCTGAGGGCGATCTGGTGCGCGCGGGCCTACCGCGAATTCGACGGGCTCTACGACGTGTCTCTGGTCGCCGTGACGCAGGACGACGGCAAGGAAGCGCTGGTCTCGCGGCTCAGCCTGCAGGCCGTCGGCTATGACGAGGCCGTCGCGCTCGGCAAGCGTTTTGTCGAGACGGTCGAGGTAATCAGATGATCTGGGTCGAGATCCTTTCGCGCCATCGCGACGTTGCGACCCGCCTTCGGCTGGAAGGCCCGGAAGCGCGCATCGGCCGCGGCTATGACAATGATGTCGTCGTGGACGATCCCTACGTGGCCGCACGACATCTGCGCATCTTCCGTGACGATGCCGGACGCCTCGTCGTCGAGGATCTGGGCAGTGCCAACGGGATGTTCCTGGACCGCGGCAGGGAACGTCACGAACGGATCATCACCGACGGCAAGATGCCGATCCGCATTGGGCAGACATTGCTGCGCATCCGCGACGACGCGCATGAGGTCGAGGCTGAGCGGACCGTCCCTGTCCACGGCGGACGACGGCGACTTGTCCTGGCCGTGGCGCTCGGAGCCCTGATCCTCGGAGTGGACGTGCTCAAGCGATGGCTGACCGAGACCGGCGAGCCGCGCGTTTCCAACTACGTGACGGAGCTCCTCGTCGTTGCCGCCACAACGGTTGCGTGGGTCGGGATCTGGGCATTGCTGGCGCGGATCTTCTCCGGCCACGCCCGTTTCCTGAGCAATCTGCTGATCGCCCTGGCGGGGCTTCTCGTCTTCAGCTTCTACAATGAACTCGTGCAGTATCTCGGCTTTGCATGGACCTGGTCTGTCCCTGCGAGCTACGAATATGTCGCTGCCTGGCTGTTGCTCGGACTGACGTGCTTTCTGCACCTGCGCGAAGTCGGCTCGACCCATCTCTGGCCGAAAGGCCTGATCGTGACCGCGCTGCTGGTGACCGCGATTGCCGTGCAGACGATCCAGCGCTCGGAGGCGTTTTCCGCGTCGGGCCGGCAAGGCATCACACAGGTGCTGATGCCCCCGGCGTTCCGCGCCGTCCGCCTCCAGGATCAGGACAGTTTCTTCGGCGACATTGCCACGCTGAAGGCGACGCTCGACAGTGATCGCGCCAAGGCAAGGCCCGACGACAGCGGCCGGTTCTGATCAATCCGAGCAGCGCGGCCCCGCGACGCACCTTGCGTCTGGCGATTCGCCTCAGCGAAGGGGCTTGCTGCGCGTTGACTTTCGCCATGGCGGCGCCAAGATTGTGCCGCCATGATGGCGGCACGCGCGTGTTCAACTCCGGTTCAGCCCGACAATGTCATGACTGCGGCTGATTTGCGATTCCGGCGGCTCGACCCGGAACCGAAAATCGAAAATTGGCGGTGTCGTCGGATGTGCGAAGGGCCGCTACGGTTCACGAGGTCCCGCGAGGCGGGGCGCGGGACGTCCATGATTGCAGGACGATCTGGGCTGACGAGTCGCCTGAAGGGACATTCCGCAGCAATGGACTGAAGCGTCCGATCATTGCAGCAACGTTGCGCGTACCGCCGTACAAGGGGGGACCCCATGGTTCGACTGTCTTGCTCCCGTCTACTGCCCATCGGTTTGGCGGCGCTGATCGTGGCCGCGCTGGCCCTGCCGGTCTCCGCGCAGGGGCCGCAAGCCGGGCCGCAATCCGAAAAACGCATTGCGCTCGTGATCGGTGACGGCGCCTATGCGAGCAGCCCGCTGGCGACGGCGGCCAACGATGCCGGCCTGATCGCCCAGACCCTGCAGGCCGCCGGCTTCGACGTCGTCGGTGCGCGCGATCTCGACGGCGACGCCCTGCGCAAGAGCTTTCGCGATTTCATCCAGAAGGCGGCGGCGTCCGGACCCGGGACCGTCGCGATGATCTATCTGTCGGGTTACGGCATCCAGTATGCCGGCGAGAATTATTTCGTCCCGGTCGATTCCAACATCAGCCGTGACACCGACATCCCGGTCGAGGGATTGCGGATGTCCGACTACATGCGCCAGCTCGGGACCTTGCAGCTCAAGGCCGGCATCCTGGTACTCGATGCGGCGCACCAGCAGCCCTTCGTGCAAAGCAAGATCGCGAGCGGACTCGCGCTGGTCGAGCCTGATGCGCGGATGCTGATCGCCTTCAATGCGGCGCCGGGCACGGTGGCGCCCGCCGAGCAGGGCGATTTCGGCGCATATGCGCAGGCGCTTGCGGAAATGATCCGCAGCGGCGGCCTGCCGCTGCCGGAGGTGTTCAACCGCGTGCGGCTGCGCGTCAGCGAGACATCGAAAGGCGGCCAGATTCCCTGGGACGCGCAAAAGCTCGACAGCGATTTTTACTTCTTCGAGCGCGCTCCCGATGCGCCGCAAGAGCCTGCGGCGGACCAGGCGATGGCGATGCGCGACAAGCCGATTCGCGACCTCGGCGCGTCCGAGGCGTTCAGCGCGGCGCTGGCGCGCGATACGTTGCAAGGCTACGAGGATTTTCTCGCCGCTTATCCGAACGATGCGCTCGCCAAGCGGGTCAGGGCGATCCTCGCGGCACGGCGCGAGGCGGTCACATGGCGCCGCACCTATCGTGCCGACACGCCCGATGCCTATTGGTCGTATCTCAGACGCTATCCGCACGGACCGCATGCGGAGGATGCACGCCGTCGGCTGGCGATCCTGACCGCGCCGCTGGAACCGCCGCCGAGCTTTGCAATGCTCGACTATGACGTGCCGCCGCCGCCGCCGGAGGAGATCGTCTATGTCGACCGGCCGGTGCTGATGTTCGACGACCCCGTGTTCGCCTTCGCGCCGCCGCCACCTCCGCCGGTGTTCTTCCTGCCTCCGCCGCCGCCGGATTTCGTGGTGCTGCCGCCGCCACCGCCGCCGGTCGGGCTGTTCGTCCTGCCGCAGCCGGTGTTCGTGGCGATCCCGGTCTACGTCCGGCCGCCGGTCTATGTCGCGCCACCGCCGAACAACATCATCTACGCCAACATCCACAACACGACTGTCATCAACAACGTGATCAACAAGCAGCAGCCGGCCGTGGCCGGCAGTTCGTTCCAGGCCCTGGCCAAGGCCGCCGCCTCTGGCCAGGCGGTCGGGACCGCCCCGGCGGTGCCACCTTCGGTCAGCAAGCAGGCGCAGCAGATCCAGCAGAACCAGGTGCAGCCGACTGCGACCATGCGCGCCTTCCAGGCCAATCCGACGGCGCCGGCCGTGATCAAGGCCAATGCGACCGCCACGGCGCCGGCAACCCCGAGCCAGAACACGCTGCCCATGGGCAATCAGCTTCCGCCGACGGGCAAGGCAGGCCCTGCGGCCGCTACCGCGCCGGCCGGCGCAGTGGCGCCCAATACCGCCACAGCACCGGCTGGTACAATGACGCCCAATACCGCCAGGCTCGCGCCGGCGACCTCGCCGCCACCGTCCGGGTCCGCGACCGGCAACGTTGCGCCGGGCGCAAGATTCGCACCGTCTCCAGCGCCGGCCGGACCCGCGCAACAGGCGAGGCCGGGGGCGATATCTCCGCCGCCAGCCGCGGCCCTGGAAGAGAAGAGATTTGAGAGGAGGAGGCCCGGAGCACCGCCACCAGCGACGGCGGCAAGGCCCGCTCCAACGCCGCCGGCGCCGAGCGCGGCACTGGAGGAGAAGCGGCCGGGATCGCCGCCTTCACCGCCACCAGCGGCTACGCGGCCCGCGATCAGCGCGGTGCGGCCGACCGCGCCGGCGCCTCCGCCTCCGCCAGCTCCGCCGAGGCCGCAGATCCAGCACGCGGCGCCGCCTCCGCCGCCCCCGCATCCACAGATGGCAAGGCCGGCCCCGCCGCCTCCGCCACCGCAGGTGCATGCCGCGCCGCCACCGCCACCGCCGCCCCACGTCGCGGCGCCTCCGCCTCCGCCGCCGCGTGTTGCGGCAACACCGCCCCGTCCCGCGGCACCGCCACCGCCGAGGCCGGCAGCGCAGCCCAAAAAGTGTCCGCCGAACGTGGACAAGTGCTAGGGAACGCCCGGATCGGGTCACGTGAGGCGTGCCCCGATTTGGTATGCTGGCCATGCGGTCGGGCGGTCAACCGGTCGATTGTCGACCTGACCGTCGGTCTGGTTCTGGTTGAATCAAGACAGCGCTGCTACTCTGCGGCTCCACCGGAGCTTCTGAGATGTGCGAGACTTGCAGGACGAACGCGCTGCTTTCATTCGCGCCGTCACGGCGTGCTGCGCTCCTTTTTGCCGCGTCGGCCTTAGCGCTGTCGCTGTCAACCGCAGCGAGCGCGAAAGAAACCAAGAAGCCGCCGAAGCCCGAGAACGTCGTCTCGCCGGAGGCCGCGCTGGAGCGGCTGAAGGAAGGCAATCAGCGTTACGTCGAGGGGGTCGCGCGCCGCCATGATTTCCGGCATGAGCGCGAAGCCCTGGCCGGAGGCCAGAACCCGTATGCGGCGGTCCTGAGCTGCGCGGATTCGCGGATCGCTCCCGAATATGCCTTCGATAGCGGCCGCGGCGACCTGTTCGTCTGCCGCGTCGCCGGCAATTTCGCCAATGATGACACGATTGCGAGCCTCGAATATGCCGTCGCCGTGCTCAACACGCCGTTGATCCTGGTGCTCGGCCACGACGCCTGCGGCGCGATCGACTCCACCATCAAGTCGCTCAAGGACAACACCACGCTGCCCGGCCATCTGCCGTCCCTCGTCACCGCGCTGGCGCCTGCGGTGAAGGCGGCATCGGGGAAGGGCGGCGATGCCCTTGCCGATGCGATCCGGCAGAACGTGATCGACAATGTTGCGAAACTGAAATCGGCTGCCCCGATCCTCAATGCGGCCGTGGAGCAGAACAAGCTCAGGGTTGTCGGCGGCATCTACAGGCTGACGAGCGGCAAGGTCGACCTGGTCGGGTAGGGGCCGCCCGGGAGTTCAAAAACGGGTTGGTGAATACCCGTTACGTGACCGGACCGAGGGCGAAAATGGCCCTCAAACCGGCCTTATTTCCTTGCGTCCGGCCGAAAACCGGCTATATAGCGCGCCATCTCACACGGAAACATGGCTCTCAAAGGCCGTCCGGTGGCAGCCGGGCCGATCAGGTCCGCTTGCTCACACGTTTCCGGAGGAACCAACCGGAGAACTGAACCAATGGCGCTACCTGAATTCACCATGCGCCAGCTGCTCGAAGCTGGCGTTCACTTTGGCCACCAATCGCACCGCTGGAACCCGAAGATGGCGGAATACATCTTCGGCGCGCGCAACAACATCCACATCATCGACCTCGCCCAGACCGTGCCGCTGCTGCATCGCGCGTTGCAGGCGGTGAGCGACACCGTGGCCAAGGGCGGCCGTATCCTGTTCGTCGGCACCAAGCGGCAGGCCCAGGACGGCGTCGCCGACGCGGCGCGGCGCTCCGCGCAGTATTTCGTCAATTCGCGCTGGCTCGGCGGCACGCTGACCAACTGGAAGACGATCTCGGCCTCGATCAAGCGGCTGCGGCATCTCGACGAGGTGCTGGGCTCCGGCGAAGCCAACTCCTACACCAAGAAGGAGCGGCTGACGTTGCAGCGCGAGCGCGACAAGCTCGACCGTTCGCTCGGCGGCATCAAGGACATGGGCGGCCTGCCCGACATGATCTTCGTGATCGACACCAACAAGGAAGACATCGCGATCCAGGAGGCCCAGCGGCTCAATATCCCGGTCGCCGCGATCGTCGACACCAATTGCGATCCGAAGGGCATCGCCTTCGTTGTCCCGGGCAATGACGACGCCGGGCGTGCAATCTCGCTCTATTGCGATCTCGTGGCACGCGCCGCGATCGACGGCATTTCGCGCGCACAGGGCGACGCCGGGATCGACGTCGGCGCCTCCGTGCAGCCGGCTCGCGAAGAGCTGCCGGCGGCTGCGGTGCCGGCCTCCGCCTTCCAGGGCCTCGCCGGCCCGCGCGGCACTGCCGACGATCTCAAGAAGCTCACCGGCGTGTCGGGCGCGATCGAGAAGAAGCTCAACGATCTCGGCATCTTCCATTACTGGCAGCTCGCCGAGCTCAATCACGACACCGCCCACCAGATCGGCGAAGAGGTCGGCCTGCCGAGCCGCGCCGACGCCTGGGTCGCGCAGGCCAAGAGCCTCACCGCGGAAGGCGAATAGACTTACACTTGGCCGGGTTCACACCGGCTTCGATCTTCGTTTGATAGACATCCCTGACGGATGGCGGCGGAGCCTTTTGGGCTTCGCCGCGTTTGCACAGGCAAAGGACTGGCGAAAATGGCGACAATCACGGCAGCGATGGTCAAGGACCTGCGCGAATCGACCGGCGCAGGGATGATGGATTGCAAGGCGGCCCTCACCGAGACCGCTGGCGACATGCAGGCGGCACAGGACTGGCTGCGCAAGAAGGGTCTCTCGAAGGCCGCCAAGAAGGCCGGCCGCGTCGCCGCCGACGGTCTGATCGGCGGGCTGACGAAGGGCACCAAGGGCGTGGTGGTCGAGGTCAATTCCGAGACCGATTTCGTCGCGCGCAACGAGCAGTTCCAGGGCCTCGTCAAGCTGATCGCCCAGGTCGCGCTCGACGCCGGCGCCGATGTCGAAAAGATCAAGGCGGCCAAGGTCGGCAGCGTGACGGTTGAGACCGCAATTGCGGACGCGATTGCGACCATCGGCGAGAACATGACGCTGCGTCGCGCCGCTTTGCTCGAGGTCGGCCAGGGCGTGGTCTCGAGCTACGTGCACGGCGCCGTCGTCGAAGGCGCCGGCAAGATGGGCGTGATCGTCGCGCTCGAATCCGCCGGCAAGACCGATGAGCTTGCGCAGCTCGGGCGCCAGCTCGCGATGCATGTCGCGGCCGCCAATCCGCAGGCGCTGGATCCCTCCGGTCTCGATGCCGCACTCGTCAAGCGCGAGAAGGACGTGCTCGCGGACAAATATCGCCAGCAGGGCAAGCCGGAGAACGTGATCGAGAAGATCGTCGAGTCCGGTCTGAAGACTTTCTACAAGGAAGTCTGTCTGCTGGAGCAGGCCTTCATCCATGACACCGCCAAATCGGTTGCCCAGGCGGTCAAGGAAGCTGAAGGCAAGGTCGGCGCGCCGGTGAAGATTGCCGGTTTTGTGCGTTACGCGCTCGGCGAGGGGATCGAGAAGCAGGAGAGCGATTTCGCGGCCGAAGTCGCAGCCGCGAGCGGCAAGAAGTAAGCGCGCAATCCGGCGGTCGCGCCGCCGTAAGGGCCCGCGCAAAGCGAAAGCGATCCAAAATGGCTGAGCCGGTCTATCGTCGCGTGGTGATCAAGCTGTCGGGCGAATATCTCGCCGGCAGCCAGGTGGCCGGCATCGATCAGCCGACTGTCGATCGGATCGCCTCCGATCTGATCGCGGCCCAGCAGCTCGGTGCCGAGATCGCGGTCGTGGTCGGCGGCGGCAACATGGTCCGGGGCGTCGAGGTCTCGGCGCAGGGCGTGTCACGCACGACCGGCGACACCATGGGCATGCTCGCGACCGTGATGAACTGCCTGGCGCTCGAAGCCGCGATCGAGCGCAAGGGCGCACCGGCGCAGACTCTCTCGGCCTTCGTGATGCCCGAGATCTGCGAGCTGTTCACCCGCGCTGCGGCGCAAAAATACCTCGCCGCAGGCCGGATCGTTCTGCTCGGCGGTGGAACCGGCAATCCGTATTTCACCACGGATACGACCGCGGTGCTGCGCGCCGCCGAGATCGAGGCGCAGGCGGTGCTCAAGGCGACCAACGTCGATGGCGTCTACAGCGCCGATCCGAAGAAGGATCCGGCCGCAAAGCGGTTCGACCGCCTCACCCACGCCCAGGCCATTGAGGGCAGCTACAAGGTGATGGATGCCACCGCATTCGCGCTTGCCCGGGAGACGTCGCTGCCTATCATCGTATTTTCGATCGCCGAACCCGGCTCGATCGGCGCCATCTTGCAGGGCAGCGGCCGCGGGACCGTCGTTGCGGGCTGATCTGTGATCCAGTCGCGGGTAAGAACCGGAATGGAAACATATATTTGCTAACGTTCTTTCGATTCTGGCTCCAGCGCCGGAAGCGGCTGCTAGAATGATTTTGGAAGCGAAAGACCCAGTTGAAAGGGAGAGCGTGATGCCCACGGGCAATTTCGACATCAACGAGCTGAAGCGCCGCATGCAGGGCGCGACACAATCTCTCAAGCATGAACTCGGTGGCCTCAGGACCGGCCGCGCATCGGCCTCGATGCTGGAGCCGGTGCAGGTCGACGCCTATGGCACCCACATGCCGCTCAACCAGCTCGCCACCATCAGCGTGCCCGAGCCGCGGATGCTCTCGGTGCAGGTCTGGGACAAGTCCATGGTAAAGGCGGTCGAGAAGGCGATCGTCGATTCCAATCTCGGGTTGTCGCCGGCGACCGAGGGCCAGGTGCTGCGCCTGCGGATTCCGGAGCTCAACCAGGAACGGCGCAAGGAGCTCGTGAAGGTCGCCCATAAATATGCGGAAGCGGCCCGCGTCGCGGTGCGCCATGTCCGCCGCGATGGCCTCGACATCGTCAAGAAGCTCGAAAAGAGCCACGAAATTTCCGAGGACGATCAGGAACGTCTGGCCGCCGACGTGCAGAAGGCGACCGACGGCATGATCGCCGAGATCGACCAGATGCTTGCGACCAAGGAAAAGGAAATCCTCACGGTTTGAGGGGACAGGCGATGTCGAACGCGAGAGCCCCTGCAACGGATGGGCCTGACGGCACTGAGCGTCCATTGCATGTGGCGATCATCATGGACGGCAATGGGCGGTGGGCCGCCGCACGCGGACTGCCGCGGGCGGAAGGTCATCGCCGCGGCGTCGAAGCGCTGCGCCGCGTCGTGCAGGCCTCCCATGAGCTCGGCATTCGCCATCTGACGATCTTTTCATTCAGCTCGGAGAACTGGTCGCGCCCGGCGACCGAGATCGGCGATCTCTTCGGCCTGCTGCGGCGCTTCATCCGCAACGACCTCGCGACCTTGCATCGCGACGGTGTGCGCGTGCGCGTGATCGGCGAGCGCCAGGGGCTCGAGCCCGACATCTGCGCGCTGCTCGAGGAGGCCGAACAACTGACGCGGAGCAATACGAAGCTCGACCTCATCGTCGCCTTCAACTACGGATCGCGCCAGGAAATCGCGGCGGCTGCGCAGCGCCTGGCGCGTGAGGTCGCCGAAGGCAAGCGCGATCCGGCCTCGATCGATGCCGATGCGCTGTCGCGCTATCTCGATGCTCCCGAAATACCCGATCCCGACCTGATCATCAGGACCAGCGGCGAGCAGCGCCTGTCGAATTTCTTGATGTGGCAGGCCGCCTATAGCGAACTCGTGTTCGTGCCGATCCACTGGCCGGATTTCGACAAGGCGGCGCTCGTGGGCGCGATTGCCGAATTCGCCAGGCGCGAACGTCGGTTCGGCGGCCTGATTGCGAAAACCGGATCGTGAGCGACTTGAAGGCCGCAGCCGCGGCCGCAACCGACCAGGGCTCGCGCAATCTTCTGATGCGCATCGCGGCTGCGTTGGTGCTGGCGCCGCTGGCTATCGCCGCAGTCTATGCCGGCGGCTGGTTCTGGATCGTGCCGGCCACGGTGGCCGCGATCGGCCTCTGTGTCGAGTGGCTGGCGGTGATCGGCGCGGAGCACGAGCGGCCCGTCATGCTGTGCGGGTCGAGCGGGCTTGCAATTGCCGGCGTGCTGCTTGGGCTCGGATGGATCGGGGTCTCATGGCTGGCCTTGGTGCTCGGTCTTCTCGCCGTCGTGCTGCTGTCGCGGCAGGCGCGACCCTGGACCGCAGCGGGGTTCTGCTATGCCGCCGCGGCGCTGATGGCCGCGGTGCTGGTGCGCCACGATGCGGCGATGGGATTTGTCGCGCTGCTGTTCGTGCTTGGAGTGGTGTGGGCGACCGATATCGGCGGCTATTTCGCCGGCCGCGGCCTCGGCGGACCAAAGCTCTGGCCGAAGGTCAGCCCCAAGAAGACCTGGGCCGGCGCGATCGGCGGCTTTGCCGCGAGCCTTGCCGTGGCGGCGTTGTTTGCAATCTTCGATCCACACCGCGGCGATGCAATGCTTGCGCTGCGGACCACCCCGCTGCTTGCGCTGGCCGCGGTCCTGTCGATCGCCGCCCAGTTCGGCGATCTCTTCGAATCCGCGGTCAAGCGCCGGTTTGGCGTCAAGGATTCGAGCCACCTCATTCCCGGCCATGGCGGTCTGATGGACCGCCTCGACGGGTTCATTGCCGCTATCGTCCTGGCGGCTATTCTTGGTGTCCTGCGCGGCGGCGCCGATGGCATCGCCCGCGGCCTCATGATCTGGTGAAACAATGAGCGCAGTCCCATTGCGTAACAACAAGGCCGCGGCCGCCGCCGTGCGCAGCGTCACCGTCCTCGGCGCGACCGGTTCGATCGGCGATTCGACGATGGATCTGCTCCGGGCCTCGCGCGACCGCTACCGGGTCGAGGCGCTGACGGCGAATTCCAACGTGCAGGCCCTGGCCAAGCTGGCCCGCGAATTCGACGCGCGATTTGCCGCGATCGCCGATCCGTCGCGTCTTGCCGAATTGAAGGACGCGCTGGCCGGCACCCGGATCGAATGCGGCGCCGGCGAGAGCGCGGTGATTGAGGCTGCGGCGCGGCCGGCGGACTGGGTGATGGCGGCCGTCAGTGGTGCGGCGGGCCTGAAACCCGCGCTCGCCGCAGTCGATCGCGGCGCGACCGTCGCGCTGGCCAACAAGGAATGCCTGGTCTGCGCCGGCGATTTCTTCATGCAGCGCGCAGCGCGGGCCGGGGCCTGCATTCTGCCCGCCGATTCCGAGCACAACGCGCTGTTTCAGGCCCTTGGCTCCGGAAACCGCGAAGAACTCGTCCGCGTCATCATCACCGCCTCCGGCGGGCCGTTCCGCACCTGGGCCGCGCGCGACATCGAAGAGGCGACGCTCGAACAGGCGCTGAAACATCCGAACTGGAGCATGGGGCAGAAGATCACCATTGACTCCGCGTCGATGATGAACAAGGGCCTCGAAGTCATCGAGGCTTCGTACCTCTTCAACCTCACGCCGGACGAGATCGACGTGCTGGTGCATCCGCAGTCGATCATCCATGGCATGGTCGAGTTCTCGGACCGTTCCGTGGTCGCGCAGCTCGGCACGCCCGACATGCGCACCCCCATCGCGCATTGCCTGGGATGGCCGGAGCGAATCACCGGGCCTGCGACCAAGCTGGATCTGGCCAAGATCGGGCAATTGACCTTCGAAGCCCCGGATTTCGACCGGTTCCCCGGACTGCGTCTGGCCTACGACGCCTTGCGGACCGGCCGGGGCGCCACCACGGTCTTCAACGCCGCCAACGAGGTCGCGGTGGCCGCTTTCGCCGCCGGCAAGATCCGATTCGGTGCCATTGCCCGGCTCGTCGAAGCTACGCTTCAGGACTGGACGAGATCGGGCAATCTGTCGCCCTTGTCGTCGGCCGACGATGCCATTACCGTTGACAATGTCGCGCGAAATCGCGCCGCCACCCTCTTGCCTCGAATTGCCTCAAAGGCATCTTAAAGGGTTTGGACAGGGCCTCCGGCCCAGCTTAGGGGAAATCGGATGTCCGAAGCTTTTCTTCATGGATTCAATACGTTGAGCCATGGGCTCATCGGCTATGCAGTCCCGTTTCTGTTTGTTCTGACCATTGTGGTGTTCTTCCACGAGCTCGGCCATTTCCTGGTTGGGCGCTGGGCCGGCGTAAAAGTCCTGACGTTTTCGCTCGGCTTTGGTCCGGAGCTGTTCGGCTTCACGGACCGGCACGGCACGCGCTGGAAGCTTTCCGCCGTTCCGCTTGGAGGCTACGTCAAGTTCTTCGGCGACGACACGGAGGCATCGACCCCGTCGGCCGAGATCCTGTCGCACATGACCTCGGAGGAGCAGGCGCACAGTTTCCACCACAAGAAGGTCGGCCCGCGGGCCGCGATCGTGGCGGCCGGGCCGATTGCCAATTTCATTCTGGCGATCGTCATCTTCGCCTGCATGTTCACCTTCTTCGGCAAGCCGAGCACCTCGGCGCGCGTGGACAAGATCGAGGCGAACAGCGCCGCGGCGGCCGCCGGGTTCCAGGTCGGTGACATCGTCACCGCCATCGACGGCACCAAGATCGACAGTTTTTCCGACATGCAGCGAATCGTATCGAGCCGGGCGGGCGAGCACCTGAGCTTTACCGTGAAGCGCGGCGACGGCACGCTTGAGCTGCAAGGCACGCCGGAACTGAAGAACGTCAAGGATCCCTTCGGCAACGCCCACCGGATGGGGGTTCTGGGAATCACCCGTCAGACCGCGGCCGGCGATGTCGTCACCGAAAAGGTCGATCCGGCGACGGCGCTTTGGCTGGGGGTCAAGGAAACCTGGTTCGTGATCGAGCGAACCCTCTCTTATGTGGGCGGTATTTTCACCGGCCGCGAGGCGGCCGACCAGGTCGGCGGACCGCTGCGAATCGCCCAGATCTCAGGACAGGTCGCGACCATCGGTCTTGCGGCACTTATTAACCTTGCGGCAGTACTTTCGATCTCTATTGGGCTCCTGAATCTGTTCCCGGTCCCGCTGCTCGATGGCGGTCACCTGTTGTTTTACGCCGTTGAAGCGGTTCGCGGACGGCCCCTTTCGGAGCGGGCGCAGGAGATGGGTTTCCGAATCGGGCTGGGTTTGGTGCTGATGTTGATGGTGTTTGCGACTTACAACGACATCCTGCATCTGGCGGCGTCCTGACCGCGGCTTTTTTGTGACGTTGCCAATGGGCAACGTCTTGGAATGAAATTGGAATTACACAGGCCTCCAGCGTTTGCCACACTCGTAAAATTGGCTACAAGCGAAGCCACTGATGGGAATCTGTCGGCCCGACGGGGGGTTGGGCCGAGATTGGAATGACAAGGGCGCGTGGCGCATGAAGTTTGGAATGCGAGTGTGGGGGGGCTTCCGGGCCGCCTTGGTCATGTTCGCGGTGGTGGGGGCTGCCTCGCTGGCGGCTACGATCGTTTCTACCCCGGCGACTGCCCAGACGGCTTCCTCTATCGTGGTGGAGGGGAACCGGCGCGTTGAGGCCGACACCATTCGTTCCTATTTCAAGCCGGGCCCGAACGGAGCGCT
>Ga0070709_10000309_pt1 | contig 30970 bp, 27 predicted proteins | sample LARL51metaG_FD_65449 | JGI IMG/M metagenome (GOLD analysis project Ga0070709, IMG submission 65449) | Corn, switchgrass and miscanthus rhizosphere microbial communities from Kellogg Biological Station, Michigan, USA - LAR L5-1 metaG | ecosystem: Host-associated > Plants > Roots > Rhizosphere ... | reverse complement strand
TCTCCATGGTCAAGCTCCCTCGGGATCGGCGCAGTCTAGCCGACCGGCAGAGGCAGGAATACACCTCACCCCCATAGCGGGGACCTATCGTTTCGGAAGCCAAAGGGTATTTCCGTCGATCTCAGGGAACGGGCAGATTCCGAGCCATCCGCGGACAACCCCGCTTATCGAAGGCTCAAAGCTATGAACATCCAGCTGAAGACGGACAAGAAAGATGCGCCGATGCTTGCCGGCAAAGTCGCGCTGGTAACTGGCTCCACCAGCGGAATCGGGCTTGGCATCGCCCGCTCGCTCGCCGGAGCCGGCGCTGCGGTCGTGTTGAACGGTTTTGGCGCGGTCGAAGAGATCGCCAAGACCAAGGACGACCTTGCGAGGGAATACGGCGTCAAGGTCGGCTATTCACCCGCCGACATGTCCAGGCCCGCGGCCATTGGTGACATGATCGGTTCGACGCTCCTTGAGCACGGCCGGCTCGACATCCTCGTCAACAATGCCGGCATCCAGCATGTCGCGCCGCTCGAGCAATTTCCGCCTGAAAAATGGGACCAGATCCTGGCCATCAATCTGTCTTCCGCCTTCCATACCATTCGCCTGGCATTGCCTGCGATGCGGGAGCGCGGATACGGCCGGATCATCAGCGTCGCTTCGGCTCACGGCCTAGTCGCGTCTCCCTTCAAGGCGGCCTATGTCGCGGCCAAGCATGGCATTGTTGGTCTGACCAAGGTGGCGGCCCTGGAAGCGGCCGAGCAGGGCATCACCTGCAACGCGATCTGCCCCGGCTACGTCTACACGCCGCTGGTCGAGGCCCAGATCGATGGCCAGGCCAGGGCGCACGGTATTTCCCGCGATCAGGTGATCCGGGACGTGCTGCTCGCGCAACAGCCGAACAAGCGGTTTGCGACGGTCGAGGAAATCGGTGCGCTCACGGCCTTTCTCGCCAGCGAGGCGGCCGCCTCGATCACCGGAACGGCCTTGCCGGTCGACGGCGGCTGGACGGCGCATTGAAGCTGAACGGAGACCTAACAAATTGCCGGCCGATACGAACATCGATTCGGGCCGGCAGCTCGAACAGGAGCGAGACATGAACGGTGAGCAGAAACAGCCCGCGAGCATCAAATCCATGGCACGGAGTCTTCCCGGTCGGGTGGTCCTGGTCCTGCAGGGTGGTGGCGCCCTGGGCTCATACCAAGCCGGCGTCTATCAGGCGCTTCAGGAGGCCGGGATCGAACCGGACTGGATCATCGGCACTTCGATCGGCGCCATCAACGCGAGCTTGATCGCCGGCAATGCGCGGTCAGAGCGCCTGCCGAAACTGAAGGAGTTCTGGAAACGGATGGAGCAAAATCCGATCTGGAATATCCGGACTGCCTTTCCCGGCTTCAACGAACGGCTGTCCTATTGGTCCACCGTGACGCACGGTATTCCGGGCTTCTTCAGGCCCAATGCGCTGGCGCATGCAGGTGACAGCTATCCGCTCGGCGCTGAAGGGACCGGCTACTATTCGACGGCGCCCCTTGAGAAGACGCTCGCGGAACTCGTCGACATGGACCTGCTCAACAGTTGCGAGCCGCGTCTGACCGTTGGCGCAGCTCACGTGCGCACCAGCCAGATGCGCTATTTCGATAGCCAGCATTGTGAGCTCGGCATCAAACATATCATGGCGTCGGGCGCCCTGCCGCCCGCTTTTCCGGCAGTTCGCATCGACGGCGAACTCTATTGGGACGGCGGCATTCTCTCGAACACGCCGACCGAGGTCGTGTTCGACGACAATCCCCGCAAGGACTCGCTGATCTTCGCGGTGCATTTGTGGAATCCGGCAGGCGCCGAACCGACCACCATGGCGGAGGTGCTCAATCGGCACAAGGACGTGCAATATTCCAGCCGCATCATGAGCCACATCGCGCGGCAGCAGCAGGCGCATCGTCTGCGGCACATCATCAATCAGCTTGGAGGGCGACTCACCGAAAGCGAGCGCAACGACCCGGCTGTTCGGGAATTGCTTGGTTATGGCTGTCAGACGCGGATGCACGTGGTTCGCCTGCTGGCGCCGCAGCTCGACCGGGAGACGCACACAAAGGACATCGACTTCAGTCCGCGCGGCATCATGCAGCGCTGGGACGCCGGCTATGCGCACACCAAGGCCGTGCTGGGCCGCGCGCCATGGGTCGGTGATTTCGACCCTCTGAGCGGCGTTATCCTGCACGAGCAGATGGAGCTGATGCCGTTGGCCGCGGAATGAGGTTTGCAGGAGATGTCCGGTTTGGTTTGTCTCTACATCGTGTGCTCGCTCTCATTCTGACGCGAGATGAGCCGGACGCCTGAGAGGATCAGCATTGGCATCGGCCTCCGCCGCAAATCCTAGCGGTCGCCGCGCGCGGTCAAGAATGTCCTGCCGCACGGCTCTTCATCGGACATTCTCCGGTGGCAGAAGGAAACGCCGCAGAAGGTGATCGAGCGACATCTGTCCGGGTCCCCACGCCATGATGCCGAGCGCCATGGCCGCCCAGGTGAGATGGATCGGCCAACCTTCGGGAACCGTGAGCTCCACGATTGCGGTCATGAATAGCAATCCGAGCGCGGCAAAGCGGGTGCCAAGCCCGAGGATCAGGAGCACCGGAAAGACGATCTCGCCCGATCCCGACAGAAAAGCCGTGACCGCCGGCGCCGGGAAATGGTAGGGGCCTCCTGGCAAATGCAGCATGAACTCATCATTGAACAGCGTGACGGCGGTATCGCTGAGCTTGAGAAAGCCGTCCCATTTGAGGATGCCGGAGCGCCAGAACGGCACGGCGAGAGCTGCGCGCGTCACGAGCTGAACGAAGGAAGGCAAGGCGACCGCTTGTACCAGCCGGCTGGCCTTGTCGGCCAGCAGACCGAGCGGCTGGAGGATCTGACCGCCCGTGATTCGCTGATCAGAGATCATCGCTGTCTCCCAAGATGACTGCTGTAAATGCACCAGCCTCAATCATTCCGGCGATACCAGAGGCAATGTCAAAAGAGGGGAAATCTGCGAGCGCGGATGCGGCGGCTTCGCCGAACGTGCGTCCTGCGATAAGGCTGGTGAGGAAGACGGCTCCGCCGAGCGGCAGGTGCCGCACGGCGACATCGAGATCGGGTCGGGTGATCAAGGCATCTTCCGGCGTCGATGCGTCGATCCTGCCGACCCGATCTGCGCCGCGATTGGCAGCGAAAATCGTCACGGCAGAGAATGGAGAGCGGACCACCCTTGTCGCAGGGTGTGCAGTGAACACCAGGTCGGCCATCCGTTCGGGGCGCGTCGCGGCAAGTGCGTCGGATGACAGCGGCTCGACGTCCGCCGCGTGATAGGCGTCAAGCCAGGCCCGCTCTAGCCGTGCTGTGTCTGCGAGCCACGGCATCGACTGGGCATATTCCCATTGCTGAATGAAGGCGGGGAAGTCCCGCCCATAGTCGAACAGCAGGGGTGATGTCGGCGGCGTGGCGCGGATGTGAGAACGCGCCATGGCGCGAAAGAAGTCGGCGCCGGTGATGCGCTGAACGGCCGGGTAGATCGCGGCAAGCGTCTCAATCAGGCTGACCGTGACGTTGTTGCGGTACACATTGTAGCGCTTGGCCGCAGCATGACCTTGCGGTCCGGCGACCGCCGAAGGTGTGTCGCGCGAAGGATCAAACAGTCCGGTTGCGAACGCGGTGTAGGTGGATTCTGGATGTCGCTCAAGCCGCGGCATGGCGGTAGGCCCTGGGTGCAATGGCATGACATCGATCGAGGATCGCCTGTGCGGCGGCCGCCTCGGCTTTCAGGATCGGCCAATCGGGGACCTTGCTGTCCCATTCGACCAGGGTCGGAATTGCGCCGCAGCGCCGGATGACGCTCTCGAACAGCACCCATACGGGATCGGCAACGGCGCAGTCATGGCTGTCGATCAGCAGCGGCTCGTCTTCGTCGTCACTCGACCACGCATGACCGGCGAGGTGGATCTCTCCAACGCAGGAGAGCGGAAATTCAGTGAGATATTGAAGCGCCGAGAAGCCGTGATTGGTCGCGGACACGAAGACATTGTTGATGTCGAGCAGCAGACCGCATCCGGTCCGTCGGGCGATGCGGCGGATGAACTCCGTCTCGCCCATTGTCGACTCGCGAAACGTGACATAGGTTGAGGGGTTTTCGAGCAGGATCGGCCGGCGGACCACGTCCTGCATTTGGTCGATGTGGTCGCAGACGCGTGCGAGTGTCTTCTCGGTGTAGGGCAGGGGCAGGAGATCATTGAAATAGGTGGTCTCGTGTGTTGACCAGGCCAGATGCTCCGAAACCAGGGCCGGCTGATAGCGGTCGACAAGACGTCGGAAGCGCGCGAGGTGCTCCCGGTCGAGCGGTTGCGGCCCTCCGATCGACATGCAAACGCCGTGCAGGGAGAGGGGATGATCCCGACGCAGGGCTTCCAGCGCCCGATGAGGCGGTCCTCCCGCGCCCATGTAGTTCTCGGCGTGGACTTCGAAGAAGCCCCGCTGTTTGCCCTCGGCAAGGATCGCCGGAAGGTGCTCGTGCTTGAAGCTCGTTCCAGAAAAACCGCCGATCAGAGGCGAAAAGCGGAGAGGCGCTAGGGCAGGGCGTTCAGACCTGTTCGCTGCGTCCATGTTGCTCCTCCGCTTCCTTCTTGACTGATGGCTCTGCTCGTCGGGTCAGATCGGCTTGAGCGAACCGTGCTTGCCGTTGGGCAGCTCAATGCTGGCGCAGGTGCCGCCCTGAACGAACTTCCATGCATTGCCCTGGAAGTCGGTGGTCGACGTGCCTTGGCACGTCGTGCCCGGGCCCGCCGCACAATCGTTCTGGCCCTTCAAGGCGACGCCAAAGCATTTCTCCTTCTTGGCGGCGGTCGCGGCATCGACTTCGGCTTTGGTCAGGGGGCCGGCAGCGGCGAGAGTCGCGAGCGCGGTGCTGACGACGCCGGCGAGGACGAGCGAACTTACAACGTTCTTGGCAGACATGGATTTCTCCTCTCGAGGTTGCGTCGCCTGGTTGGGCGAGGCTGCATTGATACCGTTCGCGTCAAAGGCGGTCGGTGTTACAGTTCGGGCCGCTCACGGCTGCGTGAGATCGGGTGGAGGCCATTAGGGGGGGCGGCAGAGGGACAAATCCAATGCCTTGTCTCTATGAGGACGTTAGCCAAACGGCATTGGAAGGCGCGAAGCGGCCGACCGATGATCGGCGACACTCTCAGTGAGGTGCGCGGATGCCGCTGAAACGTCCATGGGCACGTAACAGAACCCGGAAATCGGCGTATAGCCATTCCAGTTGGAGAGTGCGGCGGGCGATTAGCTGGGCAGAAGCAATGATGATCGCAGATCGAAGGCGACGACGCGACGCGAAGGCAGGTCCGAAGGTGTCAGGCAGGCCGCTCACTATCAGCATCCGGCTGGTGGTGTCGGTGCTCGTTCTGACCGCCATCCTTCTTACCGCCGCAGCGTCCAGTCTTTTGTGGTGGCGGACCGCGGACGGTATCAGCCGGGAGCTTGCCTCAACTATCAACGAGCAGATCGTCGCTGCTGTGCGCAAGGAGGTCGCGGCGATCGTCGACGAAGCGCGCGCAGCCCACACTGCGATCCGCACGCTCTTCCTGCAGAACGTTCTCGATACCCGCGAAGCGGACAAGCGGGAGTTTGTCTTCCTGTCTCAATTGCAGTCGCAGGGGACAATCTCCTGGGTGGCTTTTGGCTGGCCCGATGGTTCCTTCTTCGCGGCTCACAAGCTCGGCGATCGCCGCCTCGAGATGATGGAGATCTCGCTGACGGATCATCCCGGCCAACGCCGCGTCGACGAATACGAGGTGATACCGGGCGACATCCAATTCGAGAATCGCCGGTTCGAACCGACCGATTTCCATGTGGGCGATCAGGAGTGGTTCAAGAGCGGGCTGGCCTCGGAGGACCCCCGGTGGTTCAAGGTCCTGAACCATCCGACCGGGGAACGGCCGTCCATCGCTCTTGCAGGACCGATCGACGTCTACCAGGAACGCCAGGGCGTTCTAGCCATCATCATCGAACATACGAGGCTGGCCCATTTCCTCGCACAGCTCGAGGTCGGCCGCACGGGAACTGCATTCATTTTTGACGGCAGCGGAGCGCTTGTTGCCGCACCGGACAATGATGCTGACGAATTGCATCCCGCGCACACCCAGAAAGAAGCGCTATTGCCGGTCGCACAGGAGGCTCTGGTTCGTGCCGGCGACGCCGGACGGAAGGAAGCGTGGCGCAGCAGGCTTACGACAGGAGGCTCGGCCTACGAAGTTGCGCTCACCCCCTTGCCGTTTCCAGGCTGGTCGCTTGCAACCGTGATCCCCGAGGCCGAGTTTCTCGGACCGGTTGAGACCACGCTCCGCCGGCTCATCGTTGGTCTTGCTTTGGGGGCGCTGCTCGCCGCTTTACTATCGGCAGGGCTGGCACGTTCTGTGATTGTCGCGCCCCTCACGCGCGTGGTCGGCGAGATCCGCCATGTCGAGACCTTTGCACTGGACCAGGTGCGCCGCCATCCATCACGACTGGCCGAGATAGCGAGCCTTTCCGGCGCGATCGCCGAAATGGCTCAAGGCCTCTCCTCTTTCCGCAAGTTCATCCCGGCCGATCTCGTCCGATCGCTGCTGCGGCAGGGCGTCGAAGCAAAGCCGGGCGGCGCGGTCCAGGAGCTCACCGTGATGTTTGTCGATATTGCGGGTTTCACTGGCCTGTCGGAGCGCATGGGTGACCGCGTTGTGCCATTGCTGTCGGAGTACCTCGACCTCCTCACGGAACAGATCGTCGCCCACGGGGGTACGATCGATAAGTTCATCGGGGACGCCATCATGGCCTTCTGGGGCGCACCGACCGCCCAGCGGGATCACGCGCTGATGTGCTGCCAGGCAGCGCTTGCGTGCCGTCGGGCGATCGAGGGTTCTGCTCTCGTCGATGATAACGGGCGGCCGCTCCAGATCCGGATTGGGATCAATTCCGGACGCATGCTGGTCGGCAATATCGGCTCCGAGCTGCGGCTGAACTATACGGTGATCGGCGATGCAGTGAATGTGGCAAGCCGGTTGGAAGGCGCGAACAAGATCTACGGAACACAGATCCTGATCGGCGAGGGGACATGTCGGCTTGCGCGAGACGGCATTGTCGCACGCGAGATCGACAGCATCGCCGTCTATGGCCGGGAGGAAGGTTTCGCTGCGTATGAGTTGGTGGGTCTTGCCGGAGAGATGGATGCGGAGCGCCAGCGCGCAGGCTGGATCTCACGTTACGAGCAGGGGTTGGCCAAGTATCGGAACCGCGACTTCTCTGGTGCCATCCTCGACTTCCAGGCCGTGCTGGGCGATCGCCATCACGACCGTCCGTCAGAGCTCATGCTCGATCGCTGCAAACAGCTGCAACAAATGGGAGCCGACGAGGAGTGGCGACCGGTGGCTGCCCTGAAGTCTAAGTAGCGCGATTGTCGCTGTCATCCTTGTCGAGCGAAACACGAGCAACTCGCTGCCGCGCCGTCGCCCACCGTTGAACGTCGAAAGGCATCGGATAGAGGTGTAACAAACCCCATCGCCGAGTCGAACTATCGTTCAGGCGCGCTTGCTCCTAGGCCGGCATGCAAACCCGATTGAGGAACGGACAGAAACATGATTGGCGAAGTGATTGTGATTGGCGAACTAAAGCTGCGGGATGGCGTCCCGCTCGACGAATATCAGCGGCTAGCCGAACGCATGTACGGTATTGTCAGCCGCCTTCCGGGATTCCTGTCGGTCAAGTCGTTCAAGGCGGACGATGGCGAGGAGTTGACCGTGTTTCGCTTTGCTTCAGAGAAAGCGCTCGAGACCTGGCGCACGCATCCCGAACATGTCGAGACGATGAAGCGAGGACACGCTGAATTCTACGCCAGCGGGTTTTTGCAAATTTGCAAGGTCATCCGCGAAGTCGGCCCGTTTGATCACTCGTGACATTCGTCATGGCTCGGCAGCGACATGCTTGCGCTGCCAGAGCCCAGGCGGCACGCCGTGGACGAAATCTAAGAGCTGCCGACAAGAAGCTTGGGAAACTTCGGGGTCATGTTGATCCACTGGACAATCGCGCCGCCCCGACAATTCGGCCATCTGATGATTCGATGACAACGGCTGCGTCTTGACCTTCTGGAAATCGTTCGTCGATCTGAAGAGGCTTGCCGGACCACTCGCCGACCGGGCGAATTGAGCGGACAATATTGGCTTCTGTCAACGTCCGGCCGCCATTTTCACCACGTCCAATTTTCGTGGTGTGCTCATGGTCGAACCCGATCAGCAGGACTTGTCCGCTCCCTGTTCCAGATCCGATCCTGATTGCAACGTTTTCACCAATCCTGGCCACGTCTACGTCCGTCGCGGTGTGCCGGTCGCGTTTCGCTCGTTCGATCGCCCCGTTGACTTCGTCGCGATACGAGCCGACCAATCCAACTGACCCGTCCACAACGATTTCTGGAGTGTACGACCCGTCACCGAAACGATGGCCGTAGCGGGCCTGCCGGGCAGTTGCGGCTTCGAAAGAGAAGGGGTCCTTCCAGCCTAAACGGTCCCAATAGGTGACATGGAATGCGAGAGGAAGGACATCAGCCCGGACCTTCGACATCTCATTCAGGAACGCGTTCGCAGGTGGGCAGGATGAACACCCCTGTGACGTGAAGAGTTCGATGACGATGGGGCGCTCGCCTGCCAACGCGATTGTGGGCAGCAAGCTGAGGGCAAGACCAAAAAGGGCCGGAATTCGCGCTGTCATACGACTCTCCAACATTTCAAGCTGCATTCCTTTTCGCGTGCCGGTGCGCTTTGTTACGCTTCGCACCAACACGAGATCGTGAAGCGCGTGGTGTCCGAGGAAGCCAGGCTATCTTTGCGCAAGCGCGCGTTCGCAAGCGACATCAAGAACGGCCTGTTCCCTTGGTGAGGCCCTTGAACGAAGCGGCGCGGAGCAGGCCATCCGCCGTCATGTCGCGGTATTCCACTTCGGCCAGGAATGTCGGCTCTACCCAAGTGGCCTTCGGATCGCGGATCGACTTTCCAAGCTTCGACGTGGGCGTTGTCACGGTATCAAGCTTCTTGCGGATCTGGCTGGACACCGTCCGGGACCAGCCCGTTCCGACCTTGCCTGCGTAGACCAGATGGTTTCCTTCCTGCCTGCCGAGGTGGAGCGCGGCGACGCCGGCTGGGTCCTTCACGAAGCCGACCACCGGGAACTTGCCGCGCCTGAGGCACTTCACCTTGATCCAGGCGTCGCTGCGCGCGGACCGATAGGGCGCTTCCGCGTTCTTGGAAATGATGCCTTCGAACTTCAGCTTGCAAGCGTGGGCGAGCATCTCGTTGCCGTCCGTCCGCAGGTGCTCGCTGTAGATGATAGGGTTCGCCAGGCCGGTTTCGTCGAACAGCATCTTGAGGATGCGCTTGCGTTCGACCAGCGGCGCCTTCCTCAGATCAAAGCCCTCCAGATACAGAAGATCGAACGCATAGAACAGCAGGCTGTCCTGATTGCCTCTGGCGAGTTCGGCCTGCAGTTCGGAAAAGCTGGTGCGGCCGTCTTTGACGACGACGATCTCGCCATCAAGGATTGCGCGCTCGACAGGGATGTCGAAGGCGCCGGCGATCACCGAAAACCTTTTCGTCCAGTCGAGACCTGTGCGGGTGAGGATGGTCCGCCGCTGCTTGTTGACGTGCAGCTGGATGCGATAGCCATCGTACTTGATCTCGTGGAGCCACTGATCGCCCGAGGGAGCCCTGGCGCGAGAGGTCGCGAGCTGAGGTACGATGAATCCGGGCATCTCCGAAGGCTTGGCGCCCTGGACCATTCGCGCGAGGAAACGTGTCTGCGTGCGCTCGCCCACTCAACAATCCACAAAAAGCCGCTGCCGCGGGTCAACGGCGAGCACTCTATCGGCATCTCGCGAGGAAGATGCCTCAAGGGAGTACCGTTTGCACGCTTAGGCCGGCGTTTCAGGCCTGCAGCTCATCGTGGCCGTTGCTCCAGACGCGCCGCGACCTTTCCAGATGTCGCTGCATGAGCGTAACGGCGCCGGACTCGTCGCGCTTCGACAGGAAGTCGAGAAGCTGGAAATGCTCGCCGGCCGAATGGGCGATGTATTCGTCGCTTTTGCCGCCCTTGAAGCCATGCAGCCGGACTCGGTCGCGAAGGGTTTCGACGAGGTCGGCGAGGGGCCTGTTGCCAAGCGTGGCAATCAATTCGACATGAAACTTGCGGTCGGCCTCGAGAAACTCGATCAGATTGCCGGCATCGGCCGCGTGCTTGGTGACATCAGCAAGTTCGCGCAATTGCTCGAACTGGGCCGACGTGAGACCGGCGCGTGCAATCTCCGCGATGCTCGGCACCTCGAGCATCGTACGTATGGCGTAGATGTCCTTCAGTTCGCTTACCGAGAGTGCAACCACGCGAAATCCGCGATTTCGCACCGGCTCGAGCAAACCCTCACGCGCGAGATCCAGCAGCGCCTCGCGCACGGGCGTGGCCGAGACGCCGAGCTCGGTCGCAAGCCGCGGCACTGAATAAAGCTGATCTGCCTGCATCTGCCCGGTGATGATCAAGCCGCGGATCACCTTCCGCGCCTGCTCCCGCAGGCTCGGGCCGGACACCAGGCCGGGCGCACCGCCGAGTCTCACATCCATGACCCTTGCTCTACCTGTGATTCTCGCCCGCGTAAATGTCATGTGTAACATATTACTCATTGACAGATGAAGCATGATGTGTGATATTTTACTTAAAGACAAAAAACAGGGAGGCAAGCCATGGTTGACCGCATCCTCATGATCGTGTCCGACACCGTCCGCTGGGACATGCTCGGCTACAACGGCGGCGAGGTCAGAACCCCCAACCTCGACCGGCTCGCCGCCCGCTCGATGGTGTTCGACCGCTATTATGCATCGAGCTTCCCGACCGTCCCGGCGCGTTACGACTATCTCACCGGAAAGCCCGCGTTTGCCGGCGTCGGCTGGGGCGCGCTGCCACGAAGCGATCGATCGATTGCGACGGCATTGACGGAAGCGGGCTACACGACCCTTGGCGTCGTCGACACGCCGTTCTACCAGGTCAATGGCTATTCGTACGACCGCGGCTTCAACTACTTCTACGACATGAAGTCCCAGCTCCTCGGAACGCCGCGCTACTCGTCCTACAGCGCGCCCAACAAGACCAAGCGGCAGGGCGGTGGCAAGCTCCCGCAATGGCCGATCACCGGCAAGGTGCAGCCCGATCCGCGCACCGGCGAGATGGACTGCCCTGCGCCGCTCACCATGGTGCAGGCGGCGAAATGCCTGGAGCAGATCTACGAAGACAAGTTTTTTGCGCTGGTCGACACCTGGGATCCGCACGAGCCCTGGGATCCGCCGGCCTATTACACCCGTCACTATCTTCCCGATTATGCGGGCGAACGCGTGCATCCGCCCTATGGCGACTGCAAGAAGCACGGCATGACCGATCGCGACATCGCGGTCGCGCGCGCCCTCTACAGCGGTGAGCTCGAGCTCGTCGACCGCTGGATCGGCCATCTGCTCGACCAGGTTGCCTATCTCGGCATCGAGGATTCCACGGCCATCATCTTCGTCTCCGACCACGGCTTTCTGCTGGGCGAGCACGGGCTGATGGGGAAGATGGTCCGCCGCGCGCCCGGCGAGGCGACCTGGATGCGCTCGCCGCTCTATGAGGAAATTGCGCGCGTGCCGCTGTTGATTCACATACCCGGTGCCAAGCCTGGGCGAACCAGCAAGCTCGCCTGTGCGCTGGATATCGCGCCGACGATCTGTGACCTGGCCGGCTTGCCGCGCCAGCCCGAAATGCAGGGACTTTCGCTGCTTCCCGGTGTGCATGGTCAGCCCTTCGAAGGTCGCGACCATGTGCTGACGGCGCTGCCGCTCGCCAACCCCGGCGACACCGTCGAGGTCGTCGACGATCTCATGCGAACCGTCGTTGAGTGGCAGCCCGTCACCATCACGACGCAGCAATGGTCGCTGCTGTACGCGACCCCGACCGAACCGGTGGAGCTCTACGATCTCGCTACCGATCCAAAGCAGACGACCAATGTGGCGGCGAAGCACCCCGATGTGATCCGATCGCTGCTCGATCTGTATGCGCAGGACCTGCGTCGCGCCGGAGTGACGAAGAAGTATTCCGACCCACGCCTCGCGGGTGCCCTCGAACCCGCGTCCTAGATCCTGATCGCTGCGCGCACTTTTGCGCAGCGCCGGAATTTCGATTCGATCGATCTGGCGGAGAGGGATATGAGGGCGAACATCACGCGACGGCGGTTTCTCGGTTCGACCGGGGCGGGACTCGTCGCCATCGGACACGGCGCGGGCTCGGCGCTCGGGGCGGACAACACTGAATCGCCTGCGCCGAAACGCGGCGGCGTCCTGACCATCGGCCAGGACGAGAACCCGATCGGGCTCGATCCGCACAAGACGGCGGCGTTCTCGACCGGCAACATCGCCGAGCATATCTATACCTGTCTGCTGAGGTGGGACGCGACCGCGAGCCATGTCGAGCCCGACCTTGCGGCTGGGTGGGAGAACCCGGATCCTCAGACATTCGTCTTCCATCTGCGCGACGGCGTAAAGTTCCACAATGGCGATGCGCTGACGAGCGACGACGTCAAGTTCACGTTCCAGCGGCTGGTCGACCCGGCAACGCGCTCACCCTGGGTGTCGATCTTCTCCGTCATTGGTGCGATCGAGACGCCGGATCCGAAGACGGTCGTGTTTCGTCTCGCCAATCCGTTTTCCCCCTTTTTCAATTATCTCGCGACGATCAAATATACCGCGATCGTCAGCCGCGAGGATGTCAAGAGGCGCGGCGATCTCGTCAAGGGCGGCGTCGGCACGGGGCCGTTCATGCTGGAAGATTTCCAGCCGAATTCGCTGCTGCGGCTGAAGCGCAATCCCGACTATTACGAGCCTGGATTGCCCTATCTCGACGGTCTCGATTTCCGCATCATTCCCGACGAAGGCAGCCGTATGGCGGCGTTGCGGGCTGGTAGTGTCCAGTTGACCTGGCTGAGCCGTCCCGACTCGGCCGCGCAGATGCGCGACGTGAAGGACATCGTGGCGCCCGAGCCGGAATCCTATTCGCGTCTGTTGCTGCTCGAATTCGATCAGCGCCGGCCGCCCTTCAACGATGTTCGTGTTCGCCGCGCCTTCAGCCTGGCGTTGAACAGGGAGCTGATCGTCAAGGTGATATGGCGCGGCCGCGCCGGCCTTGCGGCCTCCCTGCCGCCGATACAGGCGCCGTTCGCCATGCCGAGCGCCGACGTTCTCGGCTTGCCCTACGCCAAGGAGGACGTTGCCGCGGCCAAGGCGCTGATGGCGGAAGCCGGCCTTGCGGCCGGATTCGAGACGACATTTGCAGTCTCGCCGTCGAACTACGGCGACGTCCAGATTGCGCAGATCATCCAGCAGATGGTCGGACGCATCGGCATCAAGATCAACATCCTGCAGAAGGAATGGAGCAATCTCGTCGCCGACTTCCAATCGACGGAGTCTCCGATTTCGATGGCGGGCCTGGTTTGGGGTCCGGATCCCGACACCAACATCTCGATACGGCTGGACTCGCACTCCACGGTCAATCCGGGCAAGACGGCTGATCCCGCGCTGGACGATCTGCTCGCCAAGGCCCGCCAGAGCTATGACGCAGCCGAACGGACGCGGCTTTATCGCGCGGTCCAGCAGCGCGTCGCCGACATGGCCTACGTCATCACGCCCTGTGCTTCGGCGCTGCGATGGGAGATGTGGTCGACCAGGCTGCAGGGCTATCGCGCCGTGCCATCGGCACAGCGCGTCTACCTTCGGCAGGCGTGGTTGCAATAGCGCCGGGGCCTCTGGCGCGAACGGAGTAGTCGATGCTCAGACATGCCGCAGGGCGCATCGTGCTCACAGTGCCGGTGCTGATCGGCGTTTCGCTGATGAGCTTTGCCATCATCCATCTGATCCCCGGCGATATCGTGAGCGTGCTGGCCGGACCCATGGTGGCGCCCGATTCGGAGACAGCCCAGAACATCCGGCATGCCCTTCATCTCGATCAGCCGCTGGCGGTGCAATACGGCCTCTGGTTGACCGGCGTGCTGCACGGCGATTTTGGCAATTCGCTGGTGATGGGACTGCCAGTCGGCCCGCAGATCGCTTCGCATCTTCCGGTGACGCTGGTGCTGACCGCCTTGTCGCTGATCCTTGCCATCGTCATCGGATTGCCCGCCGGCGTCGTTGCCGCGACGACGCGCGGGCGCTGGCCTGATCTTGCTATTCGCGGCATCGCGCTGCTCGGCCTGTCGACGCCGCCCTTCTTCGTCGGTGTCGCAGCCGTGCTGCTGCTCTCGCTCTATCTGCCTTCGTTCAATATCCTCGGCGCGGTCGACCTGCATCACGATCCGCTTGGTGGACTTCAGACCCTGCTGCTGCCGGCCTTCGTGCTTTCGCTGGCGTCGGCCACGACCATCATGCGCTACACGCGCGCCGCCATGCTGGAGGTTCTGGCGGAGCCCTACATGGCGACGGCGCGCGCCAAGGGCGCCAGCCGCCTCCGCGTGCTGATCCTGCACGGTCTGCGCAACGCCCTGCTGCCGGTGGTGACTGCGGTCGGTGTCGCCGCCGCCCATCTCATCGCCGGCGCAGTCGTGGTCGAACAGGTATTCGGGCTGCCTGGCGTCGGCCAGTTGATGCTCAACGCCATCTATCACCGCGACTATCCGCAGGTGCAGGCTACGGTGCTGGTCGTCACCACGCTCGTCGTCCTGATCAATATCGTGGTCGACCTCAGCTATTACCTGCTCGATCCGAGGATTCAGCAGCATGGCTGACGCGCATCCGACGATGATCGACATGCCGGATCGAACGGATGTGCAGCCGGCGATCGGCGACCGATCCGTTGCCGTTCCCTGGCGCTTCCGGCTTCGCCTGAATCTTCCGCTGCTGATCGGGGCGGCCATGGTGCTGCTGTCGATCGGGCTCGCGCTCGGCGCGCCCTGGCTCACCACCCACGATCCTCTGGAGATCGCGGATGCGTCGCTCTCGCCGCCGTCCACTGAGTTTCTGCTGGGTACCGATCAGCTCGGACGCGACGTCCTGACACGTGTGCTTTACGCGGCGCGCAGCTCGCTCGCGGCGGCGTGCCTGAGCGCGGCACTTGCCTTTGTCTCAGGCACGATGATCGGCCTCCTGGCCGGGTACTCCAGCGGCCTGCTCGACGCCGGCCTGATGCGCCTTCTCGACATCCTGCAGGCGTTTCCCGCGCTGCTGCTCGCAATTGCGCTGGTGGCCGCGCTCGGTCCGAACCTGCCGAACCTCGTGCTCACCATGGGCCTGTTGTTCATGCCACGTTTCGCCCGCGTCGCGCGCGCCTCGACATTGTCGGTGCGGGAGCGGGATTACATCGGCGCCGCCATCGGGCTTGGCGTATCCCGGGCGCGAACCCTGTACCGACACGTCCTGCCGAACGTCGCCGCCCCGCTGATCGTCGAGGCATCGTTGACGGCGACCATCGCGATCTTGACCGAATCCTCGCTGTCGTTCCTCGGCCTGGGCGTCCAGCCGCCGGATCCGACCTGGGGCGGTATGATCGCCGAATCCACATCGGTGATGGCGCTCGCGCCATGGCTCGCCCTCGCACCGGGCCTTGCCATCGTGTTCGTGGTCGTCGGCTTCAATCTGTTGGGTGATGGCCTGCGCGATGCGCTGGATCCGCGAGGTTGATGCAATGCCCGGCAGAGCCAGGATCATCGTGACGAACGAGCTGCCCGCCGACCTACACTGGGCATCCGCCTGGCAGCTCCGTGAAGCTGTCGTCACCAGGCGCCTTTCGGCAGTCGAGGTCACAAGGCACTTCATCGAGCGGACCGCGCGCCTCGATGAACGCACCCATGCCTTTTTCACGCTGGCGGCGGATGCCGCGCTCGTGCAGGCGGAAGACATTGATCGCCGCATCCACCGCGGCGAACCCGTCGGACCACTCGCCGGCGTGCCGATCTCGGTCAAGGACCAGCTCTGGACGAAGGGAATTCGCACCACGGGTGGCTCCCTCGTCTACGTCGACCACGTCCCTGAGCAGGACTCGCTGCATGTGCTGCGCGTGAAGGCGGCGGATGGGGTCATCATCGGCAAGACCAGCACGCCCGAGTTCGGCATGTTCTGGCGCACGGTCGGTCGCGTCGCTCCGGAATGTCTCAATCCCTGGGATCCCAAACGGACCGCGGGCGGCTCGAGTGGAGGTGCCGCGGCAAGTGTCGCAGCCGGTTTTGGCCCCCTTGCGCTGGGCACCGATGCCGGCGGATCGATCAGGCTGCCGGCGGCGATGTGTGGCGTGCTGGGTGTGCTGCCGAGCAACGGCCGCGTGCCGCGACATGGCTCGTTCGGCACGACGCTGTTCTTCTCGGGCGTGGGACCGATCTGCCGCGACACGCGCGACGCCGCCATTCTGCTGCAACTGCTGGCGCAACCGTCTGTCGAAGATCCGCTGTGCCGGCTGGATGCAGCACCCGACTATCTCGCGCAGCTTGACCAGGGGATCGCAGGACTGCGGCTCGGCTGGTGGGAGGATCGGAGCGTCGCGCGCGAGGTCGACGCCGCCGTCATCGCCGCGATCAGGGCAGCCGCCTTCGGCCTCGGCTCGCTCGGCGCTCATCTTGTCGATGACGCCGTGACGTTCGAGACCGACGGTATCGACAAGGCCTGGCGGGTGCTCGATTTCGTCGATCGCTATGCCGCGCTTGGCGAGGCGCTCCATGGCGACCCTGCTGCCCGAAGCAAATTGACGGCCTACGCACAGGAGCGATTTGCCTGGGCCAAGGACGTGAGCGGCGCCGATTATTCACGCGCCGTGCGCCGGCGTGCGGAATTCATCCGCTCGTTCGAAGCCGCGTTCCGCAATTGCGATCTCGTGCTCTCGCCGACGCTCGGCTTCACCGCCCCGCTCATCGACTCCGTTGGCCCTGCCGAGCGCATCCCGGCGCTGGTCGCCTACACACTGGCCGTCAATCTCGCCGGCTTTACGGCCGCCTCGATTCCGTGCGGCTTCGTCGATGGCCTGCCGATCGGCCTGCAGGTCATCGCGCCACCCAATCAGGAAGCGCTCGTGCTGCGGGCTGCCCGTGCCGTTGAGCAGGCGTGGCCGTGGACTGAACGCAAACCCGTGATGTGACCCCCTCATCAGGAGAACGTGACCATGGAGAACTACGCAAAACTCTTCGACCTGACCGGCAAGCGCGCGCTTGTCATCGGTGCCGCCAAAGGCATCGGTCAGGCCGGATGCTTCGGCCTTGCGAGCCACGGCGCGCATGTCGTGTGCGGCGACATCGATCTTGCCAATGCCCGCGAGACGGTCGCTGCGATCAAGGCCGCGGGAGGGTCCGCCGAGGCGCTCCATGTCGATCTCTCCGATGCGAAGAGCATTTCGGACACGGCAGCCGCGGTCGGAGCACCCGACATCCTGGTCGTGACGCCCGCGATCAACGTACGCAAGCGGCTGGTCGATATCAGCGATGACGAGTTCGATCGCGTCATCAACCTCAATCTCAAGGGTACATTCAGGGCCTTCCGGGCCTTCGCACCCAAAATGGCCGATCGCGGCGGCGGTAGCATCGTCGCCTTCTCCAGTGTGCGGGCGATGGTGGTCGAGCCGGGGCAGGGCGTCTATGCGGCGACCAAGGCCGGGACGCTTCAGATGGTGCGGGCGCTGGCGGCGGAGTTCGGCGAGCGCGGCGTGCGCGCCAATGTGATCGCGCCGGGCGTGGTCGAGACGCCGCTGACCCTCCAGATCAAGCAGGACCAGGCCTGGTATCGGGCCTACGCCGAGAAGTCGATGCTGCGCCGCTGGGCGCAACCATCGGAGCTCGCCGGTGCGCTCGTCTTCCTGGCCTCCAATGCGAGCTCCTACGTCACCGGCTCCTATCTCCTCGTCGATGGCGGCTGGACAGCTGCCGACGGACGCTTCTCGCCGCCGCTGCCGAGCAGTGCCGATCTCGCGGCAGGCTGAGAGGACGATGGTGCCGCTGCTCCAGGTCGAAAATCTGCGGACGCACTTTCGCACGCGCGCCGGCGTGATGAAGGCGGTTGACGGCGTCGACCTGGAGGTTGCAGAAGGCCGGACGCTCGGAATCGTTGGCGAGTCCGGCAGCGGCAAGAGCGTCACCGCGCTCTCGATCATGCGCCTCGTCGAGCCCCCGGGGCGCGTCATGGAGGGCAGCCGGATCCGGTTCGACGGCCTCGATTTGGCCGCGCTCCCAGAGCCGGAGATGCAGGCGGTCCGCGGCAACAAGGTCTCTATGATCTTCCAGGAGCCGATGACCTCGCTCAATCCCGTCTATACTGCGGGCCATCAGATCACCGAAGCCATCAGATTGCATCGCAGGATGGGGGCCCGGCAGGCGCGCGAGCGCGCCATCGAGCTGCTCGGAATGGTTGGCATTCCCTCACCCGAGCAACGCTTCTCCGCCTATCCGCACCAGATGTCCGGTGGAATGCGGCAGCGGGTGATGATCGCGATGGCACTCGCCTGCGAGCCGCGGCTGTTGATCGCCGACGAGCCGACGACCGCGCTCGACGTAACGATCCAGGCACAAATTCTTGAACTGTTGCGCGAGCTTCGCGAGCGGCTCGGCATGTCCATCATCCTGATCACGCATGATCTCGGTGTCATCGCCGAGATGTGTGCCGACGTGGCTGTCATGTATGCGGGGCGCGTGGTCGAGCGGGGGCCTGTCGAGGCGATCTTTCGTGATCCGCAACATCCCTACACCGAGGCGCTGCTCCGTTCGGTCCCGCTGTTGGGAATGACCCAGGCCGTGCCGCTCCACGTCATTCCCGGCAAGGTTCCGAGCCCGCTGCAATGGCCGCCGGGTTGCCGCTTCGCAGCGCGCTGTGGCTATGCCGTCGAGCGCTGTCGCCGCGAAGAGCCGCCGCTGACCGAGGCGGCAGAGGGCCGGGCGGCCTGCTGGCTGCCCGACCGGCAGATGCGATCAGCGCCAAAGGGAGCGCTTCATGCCTGAGCCCCTGCTGCGTGCCACTGACGTTGTCAGGCATTTTCCGGTTCGCCGTGGACTATTGCAGCGTGTGGTAGGCCAGGTGTGCGCGGTCGATCGCATCAGCATCGATATCCTTCCCGGCGAGACCCTGGGCGTTGTCGGCGAATCCGGCTGCGGCAAATCCACTCTCGGCCGGGTTCTCGCCGGGCTCCTTCAAGCGACCTCCGGCGAATTGTCGTTCGAAGGAAAATGCATGGCCTCGCAACGCGGTGCCGCGCTGCAGCGCCGGCGGCGCGACATGCAGTTCATTTTCCAGGATTCGACCAGCTCACTCGACCCACGCATGACCGTGCGTGACATCATCGCCGAAGGGCTCGATGCCCAGGGCATCGCGGACCGGCACAGCAGGGAGCGGCTGGTGCACGACATTCTCGACAGGGTCGGACTGCAGCAGGACGCCCTGTCGCGATACCCGCACGAATTCTCGGGCGGACAGCGCCAGCGCATCGGGATTGCGCGGGCGCTGGTGTTGCGGCCGAAACTTGTCGTTGCCGACGAGCCGGTTTCGGCGCTCGACGTGTCGGTCCAGTCGCAGGTGCTGAATCTGCTCGTCGAGCTCAAGCGCGAGTTTCAGCTCACCTACGTGTTCGTCGCGCACAACCTTGCCGTCGTCAGCTACATCAGCGACCGGATCGCGGTGATGTATCTCGGCAAGATCGTCGAGATCGGTAAGGCCGCCAGCCTCTATCGTCGTCCCCGTCATCCCTACACCAAGGCGTTGCTGTCGGCGATGCCGCAGCCGGTCCCGGGCGGCAGGCGGGAGCGGATCGTTCTGCGCGGGGATATTCCTTCCCCGATCAATCCGCCGTCGGGGTGCCGCTTTCGGACCCGTTGCCCGATCGCGCAGGAGATCTGCGCGAAGACCGAGCCGCAACTCGAAAAGGCGAGCGAGGCGGCGGAGCACCTGGTCGCCTGTCACTTCGCCTGATGTGTGTTGTCGCGATTTTGGCCTGATGCAATCTTGATCGTGGGCTGCCCCTGTTCCTTCTCTTGCCGTTACGGGCGCAAGACGAAGTCAGCGGGTTCGCTATTCGCCATGACATAACGTCCGTTGGGAAGGTCGTTTTCTTCGACTTTGGCGGTGATTTCAGGAGGCGTGAGACGATAACCCCGCCATCGCTCAATCAGCCTCTGCCGCAGAATCTCCTCGGGCACATCGATGGCGACGGTGATGTCGAACCGGGCGCGCAGGAGGGACCAGGGATGTTGAGTCAACAGCAAGTAATTGCCCTCGACAATTAGAATACGAGCAGCGCGCGGTATCAACCGCGCGCCCGCGCGTGAGATCTCGAGATCGCGGTCGAACACAGGGACTGCAACCTCATCCTCCTCATTGCGCCTGAGGCGATCGAGCATATGGAGCAAGCCCAGCACATCGAAGGTTTCCGGAGCCCCTTTGCGAGTTCGCAAGCCGCGATCGATCAAGACGCGGTCGTCATAGTGAAAGCCGTCCATCGGCAGGAGCGCCGCGCGACCGTCCGCGTCGTCGTTGAGACGAGCGACGAGCCGCTCCGCCGCTGTCGACTTTCCAGCGCCCGGCGCACCCACGATCGCGACGATGGTCCGGTGGGACGGATCGCGTTCGGCGATAACGCGTGCGAGTTCCTCAGAGGTCAGGGGTCTGGAAGCGGTTGATGAAGCCATGGATGTAAATTAATGTCAGGCTGCAAGGTGAGCGGTCGTGGAATTGACTGGCTACGACCTCTCGACGGGCCAGGGCAGGCGGCTGCGTTCCGCTTGCTTCTGCGCTTCGTGCGCCGCCTTGAGCTGGGCGCGTGTATACATCAGCGCATGCTCGGCAAGGTCACGACTGTCCTCCCACAGGTTCCGCCAAATCCCAAGGATGCCTTCAAGAGGTTGGCCGACGACCCGTGAGGAAAACGATTCAAACGTAATCGGTCCCTGGTAGCCCGACTTCACCAGCGCCCGGAATACGCCGGCAAGGTCGATCGAGCCTGAGCCCATGTAGCCCCGATGTGAATCGCCGGTGTGGAAATAGCCGAGAAAATCGCCTGTCTCGATGATCGCCTGCTGGATGTCGGATTCCTCGATGTTCATGTGGTAGACGTCCAGGTGGACTTTCACATTCGGAGCGCCTATCCGCCTGCACATTTCGACGGCCTGCGAGGCGGTGTTGAGCACGTTGGATTCGTAGCGATTCACCACCTCCAGCCCGAGGACGATGCCACTCTTGTCCGCGACCGCGGCCACGCGCTGCAACACCTCCGCCGAACGCTTCACGCCGTCGGGACTCGTCGGCACCGTGTATTTCTGGAAGGCCGATTCGAGTATGCCGCAGACGTGCGTTGCGCCGACGTCGCGGGCCATGGCGATCGCCTGTTCGAGCTTGGCTTGCCCGCGCCTCTCGTTCTCGCGGTCATTGCTGGAGATGTCTTCATGGGCTTCCAGCCCAAGCGAAGCGGTGCAGCCAATTCCCGCTTTCTCGAGTTCGCGGCGCGTGAAATCAACGTCGATCGACTTCGGGTCCAGCGCGGCGAGCTCGATGAGGTCGAAGCCGACCTCGGCCGTATTCGCTACAGCCCGGGCACACTCGTCCTTGCTCCAACCCTTCGCCCAGACGAAGGCGTGAACGCCAAGCTTATTCATCCGATCTCTCCTACATTCGAAGTTCGTTGCCTCCCGCGCTTCGCGTGCGAAGCGATCCGTCGATCCTCTGCCATGTCAGCGTCGAGCAAACATCATTTGCAGAAAATGGCTGGCCCAAGTCCAAACCGACCTCGCGACCATGACGAGCAGCAGGAACCCGCCCCAGAGGGCGGTCGCAAGGTGCTGGTTGGAGCCCAGCAGGTTCAGCCCCGATGCGATCACCTGAAGTATCACCAGCGCGAGTGCGACAGGCACCACCCGGCCGAATCCACCGAAGGGATCAACGCCGCCCAGGAAGCAGGCGAGCACCGTGATGAGCAAATAGGCCTCGCCGTGGCCAACCCGAACCGAGTTGAACCGGGCCAGCATCAGAATGCCTGCGATGCCGCTCATGAGCCCCGAGAGGGTATAGATCAGCGTCAACATGCGGCGTGTCGGCACGCCGGAATAACGCGTAGCTTCGAGATTCGAGCCGATCATGCGGGTTGCGAATCCGAGACGAGCCCGCGACATCACGACGTGCCAGAACACCACCGCTCCTGCGAAGACGAAAAGCGGCGCCGGGATGCCGAACACCGTTCCCTGCCCAATGAGCTGGACAGCGTTCGGCGTGCCTGCGATATCGCCGCCCCGAGTGAGGAACTCGCCCAGACCCCGCACGAAGATCATCATCGAGAGCGACACCAGGATGGGATGGGCCCCCGTGGTCGCGATGATGGCGCCCATCAGCCATCCGACCACCGCGCCAGTGGCGAGTGCCGCTGCGACGCCCAACATGATGGCTAGCGCGCCTGCGTCGGCGCCGCCGAATTTGTGCAGGACCGCGGCCATGGCGAGACCGCACAGGTTGGCCGTAAACGTGATTGCGAGATTGAATCCCCCGGAGATGATCGGCATTAGCATCGCGAGGGTAAGCAGGCCGAGTTCCGGCAGCTGAAAAGCCATCGATGTGAAGGTCGTCGCGCTTGTAAAGCCGTTCGCCGTGGCGCCGAAGACGATGCAGACGAGCACGAGCAACGCGAGCAAGCTGGCGATTTCGGGGTCGAGACGGCGGACGATTCGTCTTCGGTCGGGCGACAGGGCTTGCGTTGTCATTGTGCTGTTCTCTGCCTCATGGGGGCGTGCCAGGACCCGATAAGGCGGCCAACACCCTCGCTCGACAAGGTGATTGCGACGAGGATGATCGCGCCGACAATCATCTTGAACGCGTACGGCGAGATCCCCAGGAGATTGAGCCCGTTCTGCGTCATCGCGACGAGGAGGATGCCCAGCAGAACGCCCAGGATCGTACCGCGTCCGCCGCCCAAGCGGGCGCCTCCGAGCACGACGGCGGCGAGCACGTCCAGTTCGCGGCCGTAGAGTGCGTTCGGAACGACTTCCTGCGCATAGTGCGCCTGCATGAGGCCAGCGATTCCGGCCATGAAGCCAAGCCATCCGAATGCGAGGTAATGCATGGCCCCGAGACTGATGCCGATCCGTCGGGCGCCTTCCACATTGTCGCCCATGGCGTAGAGCTGCCGACCCGTGCTGGTCCGGCGCAACAACAGCCATGTCGCCGCGACGCAAAAGGTCATGACGACGACAAGAATCGTGATCTCGGCACGACCGTTCGCGGTCTCGATGCTGACGATCGCAATCCGCGTCGTCAACCAATCCGGGAGGTCGTAGAGCGACACGCCGCCCGAAAAATACATCAGGAGGCCAAAGAACAGGTTGTATGTCGCTATCGTGACCACAATGGAGACGATACGAAACTGATAGATCCAGAACGCATTGAAACAACCCAGCAGCGTTCCGAACGCCGCGGCAAGCAGGAGACCCGTAGCCCAATCCCCGCCGCCGAACGACTGGAGTGTCAAAGCCGTGAGATACTGAACAACCGAGGCGGCAACCGTGAAGGAGATGTCGATGCCGCCCGCGATCAGCACCACCAGAAGGCCGACGCCGAAGATGATGTTGACCGAACTCGCGTTGAGCAGATCGAAAAGGTTCGAGAGGGTGAGGAAAGTCGGGGCAAGCAGACTGAGAGTCGCGCCCATGAGCAGAATCGCGACGAGCAGCCAGCCCTCCGTTGTTCCGATACCGAGCTTACGCATGGACTGCCTCCTCGATCGTATCGATGTCGACGGCGCTTGGCCTGTACTCGCCAACGATACGCCCGTCTCGCATGTGCAGGACTCGGTCGGCGTTGAAATAGACCTCCGGGATCTCGTCTGAAATCAGCAGGATCGCCATGCCGGAGTCGGCGAGGCGATGCACGATCGAGAAGATTCCGGCGCGTGCGCCGACATCGACCCCGACAGTGGGCGAATCGAGGATCAGCAGGCGGGGATCGGTCGCAAGCCACTTGGCGAGGACGATCTTCTGCTGATTGCCGCCAGACAAAGTCGAGATTGCGTCGGCCGGTTTACCGATCTTCACTCCGAGGTCGCGAATCCACCGGCTGACCAGCGCGTCCCTCTTGCGGAAGGAGATAAGAGGCTTTGGATCCAACAGGCTATCAAGGACTGCGATCGCGGTATTGTCTTCGATCGACTGGGCTTGAACGAGGCCAAGCGTCAGGCGATCTTCCGAGACATAGCCGACCCCGGCGCGGATCGCCTGGCGGTTGCTTTTGAAATGAACAGGACGGCCGTCGAGCCGAATGAAGCCGCGTCCAGGCTGGGTCATGCCGAACAGGCTTAACGCCAGTTCGGTTCGGCCCGAACCCAAGCGTCCGGCGAGCCCGACAATTTCGCCGGCGTGGATCGTGAGCGAAACATCGTCATATTCGCCGGGGCGCGAAAGCGCTTCGACTTCGAGCACGACTGGCGCCGCCGTCTGGTCACGCTGACTGACGGCATAATCGAATGTCTTTCCGGTCATCAGTTCGGTCAGTCGGGTCTGCGTCATTCCGGTCGTGGGGAATGTCCCAACCAAATGGCCGTCGCGCAGGACCGTTACGCGGCTGCACACCGCAAGCACCTCGGCAAGTCGATGGCTGACGAACACAACGGCTATCCCCTCTGCCGAAAGCCGCCGGACGATGGTGAGCAGCGCGTTCGTCTCGGTCTGGCTCAGCGACGCTGTGGGCTCGTCCATAAAGACCAGTTTCGCTTCGCCGACGAGAGCGCGCGCCACGGCGACGATCTGGCGCTGCGCGATGGACAGGCTCCGCACCGGCGCGTCGAGATCGATTGTCACACTCAAGCGCTTCAGGATACGTTCGGCGTCGGCGCGCATCGCGCGATAATTGACGAGCCGCGGACGGGCCCCGAGATTGCGCTCAAACCCGATGTTCTCGGCCACCGACATTTCCGGAAACAAAGCGAGATCCTGCCAAATGACCTGGATTCCAAGATCGCGAGCGACGCCGGGACTCAGGCCTTCGATGTCGCGGCCATTAAAGCGCATGACGGCGCCAGGCTCGGGCTGGACCACGCCGGTGATGATCTTGATCAGCGTGCTCTTGCCGGACCCGTTCTCGCCAGCCAGGCATAAGACCTCACCCGGCAGGATGTCGAAGCAGACGTCGTCGAGCGCGTTGACCCCACCGAACCGCTTGGAAACGTTCTCAACATGGATCAGCGGAACATTTGATCCGCTCGCTGCTGCAATGTCAGGTGCCGGACTTGCGTCAGTCATGGTCAATCACTCGCAGATCCAATCGGACGGATCGCCTGCCGGCAGCTGGCCGGTCAGGCGGTCCGCCACGATTGTTAGAGACCCATCTTCGCCAGTTCGTCGACAGTATCCTTGTTGAGGTCGACCAACTGGTTGACGATGAGGTTGTGACCATCGGGATGGACGACGCCCAGGCCCGGGACGTTCGTTCCGTCGGCTATCGGCTGGGCCTTCGCGACCATCGTTCCGAGCGTGACGAAAATCTCGCCCGCCAACTCCGGATTCCACATGTAGCCGCCGGTCAGAACGCCGTCGTGCACAAGCTTCTTGCCTTGGCCCGGCGAGAACGGACCCATGACAAGCACTTTGCCTTCGAGATGCTTCTCGGCGACCGCCCGCGCGGCGCCAATCGGCCCCTGGCTGCCAAATGCAAGGAAGGCCTTGAGGTTCGGATTTGCGCGCATCAGATCGAGGGCCGTGCTGCGGGACTGGTCGACATTCTCTGCCACCCCGTAACGGTCACCGATCAGCTTCATGTCGGGAGCGTTCGCCTTGATATACGCGATGGCTGCGTCCGCCCAGGCGTTGTGCAGCGGCACCGTCAGCGAGCCAACGTACACGGCGTATTCGCCCTTGCCGCCGAGCGCTTCGACAAGACGTTTGGCGTAGGCCTCGCCAAAGCCCTGGGCCGAAGCGAGTTCGAAGTCATAATCGACGTTCTTCTGTTTGGGCGACTCGTGTGTGATCACCTTGATGCCCGCGGCGCGCGCGCGTTCCAGCACCGGTTCGAGCACTTCGGCGTCGTTCGGCACGACGCCGATCACGTCGACCTTCTGGGCGATCAGATCTTCGATCGCGCGGACCTGCAGTGCCGGGTCGGCGCTGGTGGGACCAATCATGAACGCCTTGACGCCGAGTTCGGCCGCCTTCTTCTTGATGCCCATTTCCATGGCGTTGAACCATGGAATGCCGCCGATTTTCACGACGACTCCGATAACCGGGCTGTCCGGCGACGCACCGGCGACGCCCGAGAACGCGAAGACGAATGCACCCGCCAAGAGGGCGCGCCTCGTTGCAGAGATTTGTATCATAACCTCACTACCTCCCATCTTTTTCTGCGCCAAACGCACTTGCGGATCGAGCGATCCGGCTGCTCTGGATCAATGAGTGACCCAGCATTCCCTGAATTTCGGCGGCAGATCATCCCGATGGGAACAAATCTACCTTCGTCGTCGTGGCCGCCAACCGCGCTCCGGGGAGCGCGGCCGTCGACTCGCGAAGCTTGAGTTCGCACGGCAGAAGAACATGCTTTGCCGGCGAGTCGTCTCCCTTGATCCGGGCGCTCAGCCGCTCCCAGAGAATGCGCCCCATGTCGCGTACTGGCTGGGCAATGGCGGTCAGCGGCGTCGCGCGGGCGTTCATCCAGGCGTAGTCGTCGAAGCCGATCAGCGAGACGTCCTGCGAGAGGCGAAGGCCGCGTTCAGCTATCGTCGTCAGCGCCGTCAGCGTCGTGGAATTGGTTAGCGCCAGGATCGCCGTCGGTCGCGAATTATGATCGAGCCATTCCGAGAATTTTCCGGACGCCGCTTCGATTTCGAACCCCAACTCGACAATCGCCGGATCAGGCAGATTGCGTGACCGGAGAACCTCACTGGCGCCGCGACAGCGCTGGCGAATGTTGGCGAGGCTCAGCGACGTCGCCGCGATCAGAATGTCCTCGTGGCCGAGGTCGATCAGATGGCTGGCGGCGAGGCGGCCCGCTGCTTCGTTGTCCAGCGAAACTGTGTCGGCGTTCGGATTTCCGGTCACGCGATCGGCGATCACGTAAGGGGTCCTCGAAGCCTCAATGAACTCGCAACTCGGAAACTTGTCGTTACAGGGGACGACAATCAGCCCTGCAGGGCGCCAGGCGAGGATCGCCTTGAGCTTGGAGCGCTCGACCGCTTCTTCGCCGTGCGAACTGGCGACGATGACTTCGTAAGAATCCTTGCCGAGGCACTGCTCAACCGCCGAAACGACGGAGGTGAAGAACGGGTTATCGAGATCAGGCACCAGCATGGCCACGATCTTGGCGTCGCCAGAGCGCAACATCGAGGCGAGCGGATCGGCCCGATAATCAAGCGCCTTGACTGCGGCCTCGACCTTTTTAGCAAGCTTGCTGCTGACCGGCTTGCGGCCCGTCAATACATTCGAGACGGTCGCCGGAGAGACGCCGGCGCGCTTAGCCACATCATTGATCGAACAAGGTTTTTCGACCATGCCCGGTGCGGTCTCCACCCTTGAAAATCGTTTTACTGAAAAACGTTTTACTCGTTTTGAAAGTGGACGGCAAGAGACTTGAGAATCCGGTTCGATCTATCTCGCGCTGACGCGCGGCATCTGCCGCTTCGCCACCATGGGCTTGCATCGGCCCGTTCCGCCTGGCGTTGTTGGGTCATAGTGCGCGATGCGATCGTCAGGTTGAAGTTCGTCACCGACGTAAAGGCAGCTCAGGAGCGCAGGCCGTAGTATCTGCTCCTATGGGCGAGAACCTCACGGAATTCCTGCCGCGTTGCGACCGCATAGGCGTTCAACAGCGTCTGGTCACCGAACAGCGCGGCCTTCGTCGCCTCTGCCGCGAGCAGCCCCTGCTTCAAGGCGATCAGGTTGCCGCTAGAAGCGAGGGGATCGACCGTCTGGAGGGCATCGCCACACGCTAGCCAGCCCGGACCGCACGGTCGCTCGAGCATCGTCGTCGCGGCGTTGCGTGTCGTGACCGGGGAGGCCGCCCAGTCGGAGCAACATGTGATGGCTTCTGCGATTTCGGCGACGCCACAGGCGCGCTCGACGATGCTCGCGGCCGTTGGCTTGCCGCTGATGTGTGAGCCGGCCGTGAAGAAGCCGAGGGCTCCCTGCCCGGCGTCGGTTCCGACGTAGAAGATCCATCCATCGTCGACGGTGGCGGTGACCGTGGCTTGTCTCAGGGCATCGCCGGCCTTGCCAACGATCCAGAACGACACCAGTGAGTCGTAGATGCGGCGGCGAACATCGAGCCTATGAGCAATGGCCGAAGTTCGACCGGTGGCATCAATCACCATGCGCCCGACGATCTCCTGTTCGGCTGGTGCGCTCGAGAGGCGCAGCCGCAGCACCGCTCCCTTGTCCGTCGGCCGCACGTCGCAGACTTGCTCGACGTCGAACTCCTCGCAGTCAAGCTCGCCCAGCTTGCTCCGCAGCAAGCCGTATAATCTCTGCTTGCCGAGCAGCAAGGCCGCCGTAGGACGCGGCAACATGTCGTTGCGTTGCATCCGTCCGCGCCCCCATCGTGAAAGGCGCGACACGATGCGAGGGAAGGTCTGATCAACCCGGTCAAGATCCAGTCCCAGGCGCTTCAGGAGCGGCATGGCCATGGGCGCCAGCGTCTCCGGAATATCGACCCCGCTGGAGGTGGCCTGGCGAACGAGGCCGACGCTTACGCCCGACCGGGCGAGCGCTATGGCCGCGGCACGGCCCGCGATGCCGTCACCGACCACAACGACATCGAGTTGAGGCATTCAATGAACCGCGCCGGGTCCGAGGGTGTGCAGGAGCAGCTTCGGACCGAGCGATTTGAGAGGCTTGGCGACTTCGGTCGGCGCCGGCAGTGGATCCTCCGGCATGGGACACCCGGCCCTTACCCATTCGATAAGGATTTGGCGCCCAATCCTGTTGTTGATCGAGGGATAGTGCTTGTCGAGCGCATCGCCCATGGGGCGGCCGCCGCGTGCGATGTCGGCGATGAGCGGACTGTCGGCCGGCGATCCGGGAACGATCCAGCCGTTGTCCGGGTCCCGCAAGGCGCGCATCAGCGCAAGGGCGTCGCCAGCCGCAAAGAATTCGGCAACTTCGATGCGTCGGTGATCGGTGTCGGAGGTGAGCTTGTAGCGCTGGTGCGACGCGACAGCCTCGGCGACAGAGCGCAGTTCCTGGATCAGCTTTTCCATCGCTTCCGCTTTGTCGTAGTAGCGCTTGGGCAGGGGAGTATCACCCTCGCGCCCGAGCCATTCGATCCAGGCTCGCCAGGCTGCCAGGTCCTTCGGGTCGAAGATCTTGTACATCGGGCCCGCAAAGGTCGTCAGATAGCCGATGAACTGGCTCTTGTCCGGATCGCCGGGAACGATCCAGCGCGAGTTGGCGAGGACGGATTGGAACAAGCCCGAATCCTCGAACAAATCGTTGATCCGGTGCGGACCGATGCGAATGTCGAGATGGTTTTGTGAGCCGTATCGCTGCTTGCGATCCATGATCTCGGAGATGCTGGCCGCTGCGTTGCCGGGACGCCGACGCGCGATATCGGTGTCATTGCCGTACACGTTCCCTCCGACGACATCGAACGCGACGAACCCGCGCCAGATGCGCGCCCAGTGCGTCTGTACGGCCGCGTCGCCGCCCTCCTGCCTGACCTTGTCCAGGTACATGATGACGGCATCTCGTGCCTTTGCGCCGTGGCCATTCGTGGCATTGTCAATGCCGATGTGCATCCGCCAGAACTGCGTGTCGATGCCGAGATAGTCGTTGAGCATGACCCCGGTCTGCAGACTCAGGACCTCCCACTCCAGGAACAGCGTCATCCCCAGCAACTCTGGATAGAACCGATCGGAGTTGAGCGAGATGGCCAACTGAAACACCGGATTGATGTAGGACTCCGCCGGAATGTCAGAATAGCTTGCGTAGGCCCGCGTCGTGATGGCCGGCAGGCGCATGCCTAGGCTCTCGAGCAGAGCCGTATAGAGATTGCCGTGGTGGAGTGCGGCATCGCCATTGCCGATCTCGTCGCTCCAGACCTCGAACAGGAGACTGCGGACCTCATCGCCCGGACCGGCTTCCGCGATATGACGCAGCCACGCGCCATCGCATTGATTGAACGGCGCGCGGTCGAGTATCGCTCTCAGCGAGGATTCGCGATTCGATGAACGTAGCGCGTAATAGATGTCGTAATTCCGACCACGCGCGCGCAGGATCTCATAGATCTCGTCGAGCTTTGCGCGAAAACCGACGTCATCATAGATGATCTTCTTCTCCGGATGCAATGCATCGGCGACGGTCGTCGAGTCGATGACCGATTGTGCATAGTCGAGGCCCGCCTTGACGATGTTGATCGACTCTGCCGGAAAATCGGCGAAGTCCTGGATGTTGAGCAGGGCATAGAACTGGTCGCGGGGGTTGGCCCCGTCATACTTGCCACGTTCGGTCTCGAGCTGGATCGTGAGCGATTTCCCATTGTCGAGCTGCGCGGTACGCTTCACGACGAAGCCGAGCCGCCGCCAATCCTGAACCATGCCGTTGTCGCCGTTTCTCCCTGTGTTGCCGAGATAGGCGAGGTCACGCATAGCGTCACGCAGCTCGACTGGGCCATACCGGCGATAGATCGGGCTGTTGAAGCGCACCTCGGCCGGATGAGCTTGATCGATCTTGTCGACAGTCTCGTTCGAGATATCGGTCAGAATCGCGTGGAGCGGCGCGGCTGACCCGGCCATTCCCGCGTTGTTCGGATAAGATGGATGACGCTTCAACATTCCATTGATCTGGTCGACGAGGGAGGTGGACATCGCATTCGCATAGAGGCCGAGAATGCCCTCCAGCGCCGCCGAGATGTCCTGGTCCTGGTCCCGATTCGCGTCGCGCCAGCAGGATTGCAGATCTTCGGCGGTTTGGATCTGATAGCGGTCGATGAGTTTTGGGTATTTTGAGCGGAGTTTCGACAGCGTC
>Ga0070709_10000308_pt1 | contig 30984 bp, 28 predicted proteins | sample LARL51metaG_FD_65449 | JGI IMG/M metagenome (GOLD analysis project Ga0070709, IMG submission 65449) | Corn, switchgrass and miscanthus rhizosphere microbial communities from Kellogg Biological Station, Michigan, USA - LAR L5-1 metaG | ecosystem: Host-associated > Plants > Roots > Rhizosphere ... | reverse complement strand
CGGGAGGTCAGCGTCTGCAGGTTCGCGATGGTCAGCCCGGCCGGGCCGAGGCAGCCCGGCTGCGTGCCGAACGGGTTGTAGTAACGGTTGATGATCACCTGCGGGTGGGCGGGCAGTGCCGCCAGCCGGCTCAGCAGGTCCAGGTAGTCCTTGCTGAACGAGGCGAGTTGCTGCTGGAAGTAAGCCTGCGTGGCCCGGTCGTTGCAGTTCGGCGTGACCGAGCAGTAGCGCAGCACCGCCGCCCAGTTCAGGTCGTCGGCCCCGACGCTGACGATGATCACCGAGGCACGCGAGGCCCGTGCCGCCTGGGCGAGCTGCGGCGGCAGCCGGACCCCGTTGTGCACCTGCGGCCCGAGCAGCCCGTGGCTGATGGTGGCGCTGTCACAGGCGAGGTTGAGCACCTTCCACCGGTTGACGCTGGACAGGTCGGCCGCATAGGAATCGGCGCTGCGCCCGCAGGCACGGGCGGTCGGGCCCGGCGCCAGGGCAAGCCCGGCGCCGGCCGCGGTGGAGTCCCCGATGACCACGGCCTGGACCCGGCGCAGCGGCCGGCCGGGCGGGTCGATCCGCGGTTGGCGGTTCTGGGTGCCCACCAGTGCGCTGAGCGAATGCACCTGCCGCAGCAGGGCGGGGGCGGTGTAGGTGGTGGCCATGATGGCGCCCACGTTGAGTGCTTCGGCGATGAGCAGCCCGGCGGCCAGCAGCTTGACCGTGGTGCGGTGCGGCACCCGGCGCCAGCCCGCGAGCGCTCCCACCAGGATCAGCATGCCCGCCCCGGTGACCACGGTCTCCCAGGCGAAATAGCGCTTCCACCCGTCGGCAAGCTTGGCGCCGAGTATGCGCTCCGCGCCGGCCGCCTTGGTGCCCTCCACGAACGTGGTCAGCTCGCTGTTGATGGAGATCTGGGAGAGCTGCAGCCTGGGCCGCACCGGGCCGGTGAACTGGATGTTGGTCGGCAGGCTCTGGCCGAACAGGTCGATCTCGCCCGGCCCGGACAGGCTCAGGCTCGGCGCGGTCGCGCCCACCTGGATCACCTGCCCCGCCACGGTGACCGTCTGCATCGGGGTCACCTGCAGCGCCACGGCGATCGCGCCGCACGCCAGCACCACCAAAAGCACCAGCCCAGCCAGCCACCGTAGGGTCAGCGTGGCCCACCGCGCCAGCCGCGGCCCGTCTTCTGTCGTAGTCATGCCCCCTCGACGCTAGCAACGGGTAGCAAGTGCGGCTACCGCGTGCCAGCGCGGCTACCGCCGTCACGCGGGGCTACCGAGAAGCGGCGCCGTGCGCCGGCCTTCAGGCCGGCGGTGAAGCGCCGCGTGCGCGGTCCAGGCTGAATCCCCAGCCTTCAGGCTGGAGAGCGCGTCAATGCGCGCCGAGGCCGAGCAGCAGGCCATCCGCCGCGACAGCCGGCGAGCTGGTGATGAACATCGGCACGCCGGCTGCGGGCGCGGTCACCGACTGGAGCACCTCCGCCCCGTCCAGGCTGCTCACCGTGCCGAGCGCCTGCCCCTCGGTGACCTGCTCACCAGGGCGGACGGCCGGCTCCCACCAGCCCTCGCTGACCGACCGCAGCCAGAGGAAGCGCCCCAGGTGTACCGGCGCCGCGGCCGGAGCCGCAGTCGGGCCGTCGGTCATGCCGAGCACCGCGAGCACCCGGTCCAGGCCGCGGACATGGGCCTCTACCGCGGCCGCCTCGACCAGGCCGCACCCACCGGCTTCCGCGATGATCGCCGGAATGCCGATCTCCGCGGCCGCCGTGCTGGTCGTGCCGCCGACGGCGCGTCCGGGGCCGGGCTCCTGGCGGATCACATAGCCAAGCCCGTAGGCGGTGGCCAGTTCCAGCGCCCTGGCCTCGGCGGGGCCCCTGTCGTAGAGCGCGAACGGCTCCAGCGCCTCCACCATGTCCCCGGCATGCACGTCGATCAGCGCATCGCTGCCCTGGATGAGCTGCGTGAACGCCGCGTGTGCGAGCCGGTCGGCCAGGGTTCCGTCCGGGTCACCGGGGAAGCACCTGTTGAGGTTCTTGCCGTCGTCGGGGACCAGGAACGGGGTGCGGGCGCGGAACGCGGGCAGGTTCAGCACGGGGACCGCGCGCACGCTGCCGCGCAGTTCCCGCCCGGCCAGCGTCTTGGTCCAGCGGCGCACGGCGGCCATCGGGGCGTACTCGCATCCGTGCACGCCGGCCACGACCGTGAGCCGTGGGCCGTTCCCCGCGCCGGTCAGTTCGACCACAGGGATGTCCAGGCCGGCCAGGCCGAGCGTGCGCCGCAGCACCGTGGGTGGCATTCGTCAGTCCTCTCTCGCGCGCGCAAACAGTTCCTCTGCGGCCGCGACGGCCGCAAGCAACGCCAGGTCGGCGCCGCGCCGCCCGGCCAGTTGCAGGCCGATCGGCAGCCCGGCCGCGGGCGCCGGGATGGAGATCGCCGGGTGGCCGCTGAGGTTGTACGGGCCGGTGAAGCGGGACTCCGCCGAGTCCGCGCCGGCCCCGAACGGCGGGTCCTGCTCCGGTGCCTGATAGCCGACCGTGGGGCCGGCCAGGACATCCACCCCGGAAAGGCTCGACTCGATCGCGGCGCACAGTTCCGCGCGCTGTCGTATCGCAGCGTCGTACTGATCGCCGGTGACGGACGCACCGTATTCGAGCAGGGCGCGGGTGCCCTCGGCGTAGGCATCCCAGCGCCGGCCGCGGTGCACCGCCGCCGCGTCCGCACAGACGATGACCGCGAGGGTGTCCTCCCACTGCGGCAGGTCCGCCAGCCACGGGGCGGTGATCTCCCGCAGCCGCCATCCGGCCGCCGCCAGCGCGGCCAGCGCCCCGGTGACCGCCCGGTGCACCTGCGGCGTGACCGAGGGATCGGTGAGCTGGGCGGCCAGGACGCCGACGGTGAACCGGCCGTCCCCGCTGGCCGGGGGCGGCGTCAGCGCGCCCGGGTCCGCGAGGGCAGCCAGCAGATCCGCGGCCCCGGCCGCCGTGGCGGTGAGCGTGCCCACATGGTCGCAGGCCGGTGACAGCGGGAAGACCCCCGCGACCGGCAGCAGCCCGTGGGTCGGCTTGAGCCCGGCGATGCCGCAGTACGCGGCCGGGATCCGGATCGAGCCGCCGGTGTCGGTGCCCAGGGCCAGCTCGCAGGCGCCCGCCGCGACCAGGGCGGCCGAACCGCCGGAGGACCCACCCGAGGTGCGCGCGGGGTCCCTGGGGTTGCGGGTGTCGCCCACCTCGGGATGGGCGAACCCCGCCGCGTACTCCAGGCACTGGCTGGTGGCGAAGACCTCCGCGCCGGCGGCCCGCAGCCGGGCCACCACCGCCGCGTCCGCCCCGGCCGGCTCCGGGCTGCTCGCCGGGCTGCCGCACCTGGTGGGCACGCCGGCGACCGCGATGATGTCCTTGACCGCGACGGGGCGCCCGGCCAGCGGCCCGCTCGCCGCGCGCTCCGGCGCGCCGATCACGCAGACCACGGCGTTCAGCGGGCGCCCGAGCCGCTCGGCCCGCTCGCAGGCCGCGAGCAGGTCCAGGTTCTCCCGCGCACAGAAGCGCCGGCCCTGCTCGATGGCGCGGACCAGATCCACCACCAGGGGCGGCAGCGAGCCGGTGAGGCCGCCGAGGATCGCGGGCACCTCGGTGGGGCGGTGCAGGACCGCCAGGTCCCGGTAGATCCCGGTGTGCGTCTTGGCCGAGGCCCGGTTGAACGCCGTCAGGCGGTCCAGCGAGCCAGGCAGGTCGCTGGCATCGAACCCGTCTAGCGGCATCGTGGGCACCGGTGCCTGCGCGACCACCTGGCGGGCGAGTTCGGTCAGCAGCGGCCGGTAAGCGGGCTCGGCGAGCACCTCGGCGATCGGCAGGTCGCTGACCGCGGTGGCGGCGAGCAGCGCGCCGACCGCCAGCTTCGCCCACGCGTAGCCGAGGATGCCGGCGGTGGCCACGGCATCGGCGATGTCGGCGGCGAGCGCGCGGGCACGGCCGGTCAGGCGCCCGTCCGGTTCCCCGACCATGAGCGTGGCCCGGTTGCCGCGCAGCACGACGCCGGGCTCGGTCATGTCGGCGCCGAAGTTGACCACCGCTTCCACGACCCGCTCCGACCCGACGGCGGCGGCCAGTACCGGGGTGGTCAGGCCGTTCTGCAGACTGACGGCGAACCCGTCGCCGGACAGCCGGCCCGCCAGCAGCGCGGCGGCGGCCGCCGTGTGGTGGGCCTTGACCGCCACCAGCACCGGGCAGTCGAGCCGGTCCGGGAGATCACTGGGCGTCACCGCTGGCAACGTTACGGTGAAATTCTCTACCGGCCCCTCGATCCGCAGCCCGCGCGCGCCGATCGCCTCGACCACAGCCGGATCGGCGTCGCAGGCCAGCACGTCATGGCCGTCCCGCACCAGTCCGGCGGCCACGGTGCCACCCACCGCGCCGCAGCCAAGCACTACGTACCGCACGGCCGATGAGGTTACAACGTAATAAAGCATCTCCTCCAGAGGTTCCGCCGCTATTTACAACTGCGTCTTTTGCCGGCATCTTGGCTAGGAACAAAGGTTTGTTCTCCTGAGGGTGCCCTGACCTGCCCTGTCGATTCCCAGCGGGAGTGACCGTGACATACCGAACCACCGCAGCGCTGGCCCTGATCGCGGCCGGTGCCATGACGCTCGTGGCCGCCTGTGGCGGCTCAAGCTCCAGCGGGTCAAGTTCCGGCGGCACCAGCACCGGGGGACCGGTGCACGGCGGCAATCTGGTGATCGCCCGCACCGCCGACTCGCAGTCGATGAACAACACGACCGTGTTCGACAACGAGTCGATCTGGATCTTCGAGCAGATCATGCAGCCGCTGTACACGGTGACGCCGAACGGCAAGGGCGTGATGCCGTGGCTGGCCACCAGCTACACCGTCTCGCCGGACAAGAAGGCCTACACGTTCACCCTGCGCAAGGGGGTGAAGTTCTCCAACGGTCAGCCGATGACGTCGGCCGACGTGAAGTTCTCCATCGACCAGGCGAGCGCCGCGGCCAAGGGCTGGGGCTACATCAACACGGCCATCAAGTCGGTCGACGCGCCCTCGCCCGGCACCGTGGTGGTCAATCTCAAGTACCCGTGGGCGCCGCTGCTCGCCGACCTGTCGCTGTTCTCCAACGCGATCGTCCCGAACAACTACGGCGGCCAGACCGAGGCGCAGTTCTACCAGCACCCGGTCGGGACCGGCCCGTTCAAGTGGGAGTACTGGCACAAGGGCTCGGCGCTCAAGCTGGTCCGCAACCCGTACTTCTGGCAGAAGGGCAAGCCCTACCTGAACAGCGTCACCTGGACCGACGTGCCCAGCGACAACACCAGGGAGCTGCAGCTCAAGGGCGGGCAGGCCCAGGTGGATGAGTTCCCGGCCTGGTCCACGGTGGCCAGCCTGAAGGCCACCTCGGGCATCACCATGAACCTGTTCAACTCGACCAGGACTGACTACCTGGCCTTCAACGAGACGGTCAAGCCGTTCCAGGACGTGCACGTGCGCCGGGCCATCTCGTACGCGGTCAACCGGGCCGCGCTGGTCAAGGCGGTGCTGTTCGGCAACGGCAGGCCGGCCAACTCGATCTTCCCGCCGCAGGTGCCCTACTACCAGCCGGCCACCAAGGGGCTGCAGTACAACCTGGCCGCGGCCAAGGCCGAGATCGCCAAGTCCTCCGTGCCGCACGGGTTCACCACGACGATCCTGGTGTCCAACGGCTTCTCCGACGACCTCACGATCGCCACGATCCTGCAGTCCGAACTGAAGCCGCTCGGCATCAACCTGAAGATCCAGCAACTGGACCCGAACACCGCCAACCTCAACCAGCAGAACCTCAAGTACGACATGACGCTGACCTACTGGACCATGGACATCCCCGACCCGGACGAGTTGGCCACGTTCGCGGTGGACCCGAACTCGGGCGCCCGGTCCTTCTTCACCGCCTACAACAACCCCACGGTGGTCAAAGCCACCCACGACGCGGAGCAGACCCTGACCACCGCGACCCGGCAGGCCCTGTACAACACCGTCCAGTCCGACTCGGCCGCCGACGCATTCATGGCATTCCTCTACTACTCGCCCTACGCCTACGCCACCACTTCCAACGTCCACGGTTTCTTCGTCACTCCGCTCGGCAACTACCACCTTGAGAACGTCTGGATGAGCAAGTAGGCCGCGGCCGGGGCCCGGGCGTGATGCTGTCCGGGCCCCGGCGCACGGCCGGCCGCATCGGCGAACCTGGCGGTCCAGCGTGCGAGGGAGGTGAGCGGCGCCCATGGGGCGGATGACGTTTGTGCTGCGGCGCCTGCTGCAATTGGTGCCTGTGGCCATCGGATGCACGATCGTCGTCTTCTTCATGATCCACCTGATCCCCGGTGACCCGGCGCGGACCATCCTGGGGATCCACGCCACCCCGAAGGCGGTGGCCCTGCTGCACCGGGAGTGGGGCCTGAACCGGCCGCTGATCAGCCAGTACTGGCTGTTCATGGACCGGCTGCTGCACGGCAATCTCGGGGTGAGCCTGTTCTACGGCGGCTCGGCGCTCAGCCTGATCCTGACCCACCTGCCGCCGACGCTGTGGCTGATCACCTACTCCTCCGTCCTCGCCGTGCTGATCAGCGTGCCGCTGGCGATGATCGCGGCCAGCCGCAAGGACGGTGCCCGCGACCACGCCGTGCGCGTGGTCCCGCTGATCGGCCTCGGCATGCCTCAGTTCTGGCTGGCGTTCCTGCTGATCTACGCGTTCGCGATCAAGTTCCACTTCTTCCCGGTCAGCGGGTGGGGAACCGGGTTTTTCGGTCACCTGCGGTCGATGTTCCTGCCCAGCCTGACCGTGGCACTGGCGCTCGCGCCGGTGGTCATTCGCAGCCTGCGCGCCAGCATGCTCAACGTGCTCGGCGCCGAGTTCGTCACCACCGCCAGGTCCAAGGGGATCGCGGGGAAGCGGCTCTTCCTGCGGCACGTGCTGCGCAACGCGGTCATCCCGGCGGTCACGGTGCTCGGCATCAACATCGGGTTCCTGATCGGCGGCACGGTGATCATCGAGAACGTGTTCGCGATCCCCGGCCTGGGCCAGCTCATGATCAACTCGATCTTTCAGCGGGACTTCACCGTGGTCCAGGGCATCACCCTGGTCTTCGCCATCATGGTCATCCTGCTCAACCTGGCGGCCGACGTGGCCTACGCGGCCCTTGACCCGAGAGTGCGGTTCTCCCGGTGAGCGCCATCCCGCTGACGCCCGAGCCCGGCCTGCCCGGGGCCCCGCCCTCGCCGGCCGCCGCGCCCGGAGCCCGGGCGGAACGGGGCGAGGCCCGGCGCGCCCGGCGCTGGTACACCCAGCCCGCGCTGATGACCGGAATCGTGATCATGACCGTCATCCTGATCATGTCGATCGGCGCGCCGCTGTTCACCTCCTACAACCCGAACGCGCAGAACCTCAACGCGACGCTGCTCGGGCCGAGCGCCCACCACCTGCTCGGCACCGACCAGCTTGGCCGGGACACCTGGACCCGGCTGCTCTACGGGACGTGGCTGGACGTGCGGATCGCGTTCCTCGCGGTGCTCTTCCCGTTCACCCTGGGCACCATCCTCGGCAGCGTGGCTGGCTACTCCGGCGGGTGGGTCGACACCGTGATCATGCGCGTGGTGGACGTCGTGGTGGCGTTTCCGTTCTACGTGCTGGTCATCGCGCTGGTGTTCGTGCTCGGCCCGGGCGTGCGCAGCATCATAATCACGATCACGCTGGTGGGCTGGGTCTCCTACGCGCGGATCATCCGCGGCGAGATCCTGGTGGCCAAACGGCAGGAATATATCCTCGCCGCGCAGTCGGGCGGCCTGGGCAGCGTCCGCATCATGCGCCGCCATCTGCTGCCCAACGTCATCACCCAGGCGATCATCTATTCCATGTCCGACATCGTCCAGGACATCGTGGCGATCGTCACGCTCGGCTACTTCGGCCTTGGCGTGCCGCCACCGACCGCGGACCTTGGCTCCATGATCAACGACGGCCAGAACTTCCTGTCCACCCACTGGCAGCTCACCACCTTCCCCGGCCTCGCGGTGGTGCTCGTGGGCCTGGGGCTCTCGCTCATCGGCGACGGCCTCGCCGACATCCTCCGGCCGGGCCAGGCATGACCGCGCCAGAGGAAAGCCAGCCCGCGGCCCCCAGGCAGGCCCGGGCCGGCGGCGGGCCGGCCGGGACCGTGCTGGAGGTCCGCGACCTGCACGTGCGGATCGCCAGCCGGCAGGGCACGGTGCGCGCGGTGGACGGCGTGTCGTTCGACGTCAGCCCGGGCGAGGCGCTCGGCCTGGTGGGGGAGTCGGGGTCCGGCAAGAGCATGACGCTGCGCGCCGTGCTCGGCGTCCTGCCCCCCGAGGCCCGGGTCACCTCGGGCGAGATCCTGCTGGACGGCGTGAACCTGGTGGCCCAGACCCAGAACGAGCTGAACCGGATCCGCGGCACGAAGATGTCGATGATCTTCCAGGAGCCGATGAGCGCGCTCAACCCGGTGATGCGCGTGGGCTGGCAGATCGCCGAGGGGCCGCAGGTGAACCTGGGCTTCAGCCGGGCCAAGGCCGCGGAGCGGGCGCTGGAACTGATGCGCCGGGTGGGCATCCCCGACCCGGAGCGCCGGTTCCGCGCCTACCCGCACGAATTCTCCGGCGGCATGCGCCAGCGGGTGATGATCGCGATCGCGCTGTCCTGCGATCCGGAGGTCATCCTGTGCGACGAACCGACCACCGCCCTTGACGTCACGATCCAGGACCAGATACTCCGGCTGCTGGCCCGGCTGTGCCGAGAGTCCGGCGTCAGCCTGGTGTTCGTCACCCATGACCTGCCGGTCGTCGCGCAGATCTGCCAGCGGGTGTCGGTGATGTACGGCGGCCAGCTGGTCGAGAGCGGCGCCGTCGGCGACGTCCTGCTCGACCCGCGGCACCCTTACACCCTCGGGCTGGTCCGGTCCGCGCCGGACTTCGACTACGTCCGCGAGTCGCTGATTCCGATCCCCGGGGCGCCGCCCAGCCTGATCACCCCGCCGCCGGGGTGCCGATTCCATCCCAGGTGCGAGTTCGCCGAGGAGGACTGCCGGGTGAGCGAGACGCCGTTGCGGTTGCTGCCCGGCGGCCGCGCCACCGCCTGCCTGCACTATGAGCGCGTCCTCGACGCCGTGGCCGCGGATCGGGCCCAGTCGTGACCACGGCGGACAGCGCGGCCTCCCAGCCGGCGGCGGCCCCGCTCTCGGCGCGCGGGGTGTCGGTGTACTTCCCGGTCGGATCGCAGGTCGTGGCGCGCGTGCAGGGCGAGGAACGGCGGCTGCGCGCGGTCGACGGCGTGGACCTGGAAATCGGCCGCGGTGAGGCGCTCGCCCTGGTGGGCGAGTCAGGCTCAGGCAAGTCGACGCTTGCTCTTGCGCTGTGCGGCTTGCAGCCCGTCAACAGTGGTGAGATCAAGCTGAACGGAAAGGCCGTGGGTGCCCGCCGCTCGCAAGCGGACCGGCGCCGGGTCCAGATGGTGTTCCAGGACCCCTATTCGTCGCTGAACCCCCGCCTGACCGTCGGAGGGGTGCTGCGAGAACTGCTGCGGGTCCACCATGTGGTGCCCAGGGGGGACGTGGCTGCCGAAAGCAAGCGGCTGCTCACCCTGGTCGGGCTGCCCGAGGAGGCGGTGGGTGCCTACCCCCGCCAGTTCTCCGGCGGCCAGCGCCAGCGCATCGCCATCGCCCGCGCCCTGTCACTGCGGCCCGAGGTGCTGATCGCCGACGAGCCGGTGTCCGCGCTGGATGTCAGCGTCCAGGCCACGATCCTCAACCTGCTCGCCAGCCTGCGCGCGGAACTCGGGCTCTCGCTGCTGCTCATCTCGCACAACCTGGCCGTGGTGCGGCATCTGTGCGACCGGGTCGCGGTGATGTACCTGGGCCGCATCGTCGAGGTGGCGCCCACCGAGCAGCTTTTCAGCGACCCCAGGCACCCGTACACCCGTGCCCTGCTCGCCGCCATTCCGCGGCTGGCCGTTGGCGCGCCCGACGCCGGGGCGCCCGCGATCTCCGGCGATCCGCCCAGCCCGCTGCGCATCCCGGCCGGGTGCCGGTTCCGCACCAGGTGCCCGATCGCCCAGCAACGGTGTGAGGAGGAGGACCCGGAGCTGACCGGCGCCGCGGAGGCTCCGGGGCACCTGGCGGCGTGCCACTTCGCCTTCGCGCCCGCGGGGACCGGCCTGGCGCGGGCCTGGGAGCAGGCATGACGCCGGGAAAGGAGCAGCCATGAAGGTCTTCCTGTCCAGCGACATGGAGGGCACGGCGGGCGTCGTGGACTGGGAGCAGTGCGTCGGCGACGGTCCGCAGGCCGCCGCCGGGCGCGTACTCCTGCTGGCGGAGGTGAACGCGGCCATCGAGGGTGCCGTGGCGGGCGGCGCGACCGAGATCGTGGTCAACGACTCGCACTCGACCATGCGCAACCTCCCGCCCGGCGCGCTGGCCGGCGGGGCGTCCTACATCTCCGGCAGCCACAAGCCGCTGTACATGATGCAGGGCCTGGACGGCAGCTTCGACGCGGTGCTGTTCGTGTCCTACCACGGGTCGATGGGAGCGTCGGCCGGGCTGTCCCACACCTACAACCCGCGCGCGGTCATCGAGGCCAGGCTCGGCGGCGTGGTGACCGGGGAGGCGGGCATCAACGCGCTGGTGGCTGCGCACTACGGGGTGCCGGTCGTGCTGGTCACCGGGGACCGGTGCGCGTGCGAGGAAACCGCCGCGCTGATCCCCGGCGTGCACGCCGCGGTGGTCAAGGAGCACGTCAGCCGGCTCGCCGCGCACAGCCTGCACCCGGACCGTGCCTGCGCGCTGATCCGGGAGACCGCGCAGCGGGCGGTCGAGGGCGCGGTAAGCGCCAGCCCTCCGCCGGTGGGCTCGGCCCCGCTGGAGATCTCGGTCCGCACCACCGATATCGCCGAGGCGGCAACCTGGGTCCGCGGCGTGGAGCGCGCCGGGCCCCGCGAGCTGCGCTTCACCGGCGAGGATCCGCTAGCCGTGTACCGCAGTTTTTGCGCGGCGATCCTGCTGACCCGCGCGGTTGCGGATGTGGTGTGACCGGGGGTACGCCCAGCAGCCAGCGCCGCGCGTCCCGCCTGGTCGATATCGCCGAGGCGGTCGGTGTCCACGTGTCCACCGTGTCCCGCGTGCTCAACGGGGATCCCGCCCAGTCGATCCGCCCCGAGGTCTATGAACTGATACTCAAGACCGCCCGGCAGCAGGGTTACCGGCCGAACGCGCTGGCTCGGGCGCTCAAGCGCCGCCGCACCGGCGCCCTGGCGTTCGTCATCCCGCTGCTGCGCAACCCGATCTGGGTCCGGCTGCAGCGCGGCGCCCTGCAGCGCGCCGGGGAGCGCGGCTACGTCGTCATGATCATGGAGGAGCCCGGCGAGCACGCCAAGCCGCCCGACGACCACAGGTACCTGGTGGAGGAGAGCCGGGTCGACGGGCTGCTGCTGGCCACCGCGCTGCGGATTCCCGAGCACGCCGGGGGAGTGCCCGCGGTACCGCACGTATACGTGAACCGCCGGGGGCCCGACCGCGGCAACGACGTGGTGATGGACGAACCGGGAGCGGTCCGGCTGTTCCTCGACTACGTGACCGGCCTCGGCCACCGCAGCGTGCTGCTGATCGACGGGCCGCCCGAGGTGGACACCGTGCACCGCCGGGTGAGCGCGGCCCGGCGGATCTGTGCCGCGCGGGGGATCCGGCTCACCGTGCGCCACGAGGCGCCCACCGAGGAGGGCGGCTGGCGCGCGGTGACCCGGTTGCCGGGGCGAGAGGGCCTGCCCACCGCCTGCGGGGTCGGCAGCCTGAACCAGTTGTTCGGCGTGCTCGCCGCACTCCGCCAGTCGGGCATCGGGGTACCGTCCCAGATGTCGGTGGTGAGCTTCGACGAGGACGAGTGCCTGGCCTTCCTCGACGTCCCGGTCACCAGCGTGGCCATGCCCCTGGCCGACCTGGGCAGCGCCGCCGTGGACGCGCTGATCGCACGCATCGAACGCGAGCCCGCCAGCGACGTGATGGTCCGCCGGCCGATGAGCCTGGTGCCGCGCGATTCGGTAACCCGCCCGCCCCGGTAACCGACCCGCCCCGGGGACCGACCCCCGGGGAAAGCGACCCGCCTCGGTAGCCGACCCGCCCATCACGGGTAGCGGCACCCTTCACCGTGCGAACCACGTCAGGCACGTAGAGCGTAATGCAAAATATCAGCTTGCTCTTATATAAGCTGTTTGTAATATAGTAGCTGTCATGCACGCGTTCGACGTCCTCGGTGACCCGGTGCGGCGGCGGATCCTGGAGCTGCTCGCCGACGGGGAGCGGACTTCGGGTGCGGTCTGCGCGGTCGTACAGCGGGAGTTCGGCATCTCTCAGCCCGCGGTCTCCCAGCATCTGCGAGTGCTGCGCGAAACCGGATTCGCGACGGTGCGGCCGGAGGGCACGCGGCGGCTCTACGCGGTCAACGGCCAGCCGCTGCGTGAGGTCGACGTGTGGCTCGGCCCCTTCCGGAGATTCTGGACGCCGCCGCTGGAGGCACTCGCCACCGAACTCGCCCGGGGGCGGCGGCAGCGGCGCCTGATGCCGCCCGGCGATGAGAGGAGTGAAGAAGCATGATCGATGTCAAGCACCAGATCAGCGAGGTACGCCGAGAGGTCGGCAGCACGGTGCTGGAGGCGGGCGAGGCCCGGGTGATCACCATCAGCCAGGCCTACGAGGGCAGCCTGGACGACGTGTGGGACGCCTGCACCAACCCCGAGCGCATCGCACGGTGGTTCCTGCCGGTCTCCGGTGACCTGCGGCTTGGCGGCCGCTACCAGCTCGAGGGCAACGCGGGCGGCACGATCGAGCGCTGCGACCCGCCGAACAGCTTCGCCGCCACCTGGGAGTCCGGCGGGCAGCAGAGCTGGATCGAGGTATCCCTGGCCGAGCAGCCGGACGGGCGGATCCGGCTGGAACTGAAGCATGTCGCCCACGTCACCGCCGAGCTATGGGCGCAGTTCGGGCCCGGCGCGGTGGGTGTCGGCTGGGACGGCGCGCTGATGGGCCTGGCGCTGCACCTGTCCGGCGACGGGCCGCTCGATCCGCAGCAGGCCGCCGCCTGGATGGCCTCGGACGATGGCCGCCAGTTCTTCACGCTCAGCAGCGAGCTTTGGGGCCAGGCCAGCATCGCCGCTGGCACCCCCGCCGCTGACGCCTTGGCGGCTGCGGAGCGGACCACCGCCTTCTACACCGGCGCCGAGCCTCCGCCCGAGTCCTGACGGCCTGGGGGCAAACCCGGCCCTTGACGGCAGTGCGGGAGCGGGTTAACGTCCAGCGCAGGATCTAATAATAAAGTTTCCTATTAGTGTGCCATGTGGCCCCTGCCCTGTTCGTCCGGTACCACTCAGCAAAGGAGTCAGCGCATGACACGACGCCGCCCTCTGTTAGCTGCGGTAGCCGCTGCGGCCGCCACCCTCGCAATCGCCGGCATCAACCGGCGCAATGAGGCGATCGCGGAAACCGAACGCTGGGCCAGGGTGCACTGCCACCGCATCCAGTTCTCCTACACGCTGCCGACCCTCCCCACCGGGCTGACGCCGGATGGCGTAGCCGTCCTGGAGAACGCCATCGCCGACCACGCCCGGATCACCACGGTGAACCTGCTGACGTTCGACTACTACCTCGGAACCGAGCAGAACATGGTGACGGACACCGAGACAGCCGCGGCAGGCCTGATCGGCCAGCTCCAATCGCTGTACCCGGCAGCCCCAGCCGCCAGGCTCTGGCACATGACCGGCGTCACCGAGATGCCCGGCATCGACGACTTCGGCCCCTATGAGACCTTCAGCGAGGCAGACGCGACCGCCGTGCTGAACTGGGCCGAGCAGCACCGGATCGGCTTGCTGTCGTTCTGGGCACTGCAGCGCGATAACGGCGGCTGCCCAGGCACCAAGGGCGCCGGCAACTGCTCCGGCCTCGACCAGCCGACCTGGTACTTCAGTCACGCATTCGAGAATTTCACCAGGTAGCGGGGACACACCGCCGCCGCGGTGTGCCGCCAGCTAACCGTCGGCGGCACACCGCCTCTTCGCACCCAGGGCCACCGCCTGACAATCGAGTGGACCGCTGACCTGTGACAGTTCAGCTACCGCAGTTGCCTTTTGCTCGTACGGGCTGTCACACTCATGCCTGCGAGCGGTGCCCCGCCCCCACTTGCGGCTGTTTTATTGATGCCAGCGGTCCGGCTGTCCGGTTCAAGGGACCGGCTGGGCCTGCGGGCCGTCTGGGGGGAGGTGGCGGCCGGTGCCTACGCTCCTGCACGCCATAGGTTCGGTCAAGGTTCTCGCTAGCCGGTTTCCGCGCTGGTGCGGCCGGTCGCGGGTGCTGACCGTGATGGCGGGCATGGTTCTTGCCGTCGGGGTGCTCGCTTCGCCGGCCGCGGCGGTGACCGCCAGCATCACCCTGAAGCCGAGTTCTGGCCCGCCGACCACCAAAGTGAGCGTGACCGGGACCGGGTTCGGTGCCAGCGAAACGGTGGCGGTGGACTTCAGCGGCACCCAGGTCGCCACCGCCGCCACCTCGGCCACGGGGACGTTCTCTGCCACGTTCACGGTGCCCAAGTCGGCCCTGCCCGGCAGCCATCCGGTCACCGCCACCGGTCAGCCCAGCGGCCGGTCCGCCACAAAGAACTTCCTGGTCCGGGCCAACTGGGCCAAGTTTCACTTTGACCCGGCCAACAGCGGGCTCAACCCCTACGAGAACGTGATCGGCCCGGCCAGCGTGTCCGGGCTGAAAACGGCCTGGACAACCAATGTCACCAGCGCGGTCGGGAACTCCCCGGCGGTGGCCAATGGGGTGGTCTACGTCGGCTCGGTACAGGGCAAGCTGTACGCCTTCAGCGCGGCCGGGACCACCGGCTGCTCCGGCACCCCCAAGACCTGCACCCCACTGTGGACCGGCGCCATCGGTGGCGGTGGCCAGATCGACTTCTCTTCCCCGGCGGTGGCCGGCGGGGTGGTCTACGTGGCGGCCACGGACGGCAACCTGTATGCCTTCAGCGCGGCCGGGACCACCGGCTGCTCGGGTACCCCGAAGACCTGCGTCCCGCTGTGGACCGCGGCCATCGCCGGGGGCGGCACTGTCGGCCAATCCTCGCCCGTGGTGGCCGGCGGGGTGGTCTACGTCAGCGCAGGCGGCACTCTCTACGCCTTCAGCGCGGCCGGGACCACCGGCTGCTCGGGCACCCCCAAGACCTGTACCTCGCTGTGGACCGCGGCCAGCGTTAACGGCGAATCGTCGCCGGCGGTGGCCGGTGGGGTGGTCTACGTCGGCGCGTTTAACGCCGTCGCCGCCTTCAGCGCGGCCGGCACCACCGGCTGCTCCGGGACCCCACCCGCCAGGACCTGCACCCCGCTGTGGACCGGCGACGCCAGCACCGGCTCGACGGGCGGGTCCTCTTCCCCCGCAGTGGCCGGTGGGGTGGTCTACATCGGCTCAACTGACGGCGACCTCTACGCTTTCAGCGCGAGCGGGACCACCGGCTGCTCCGGCACCCCCAAGACCTGCGCCCCGCTGTGGACCGGCCCCACTACCAACCAGATCCTCTCCTCCCCGGCGGTGGCCCACGGGGTGGCCTATATCGGTTCGCTGGACGGCAAGTTCTACGCTTTCAGCGCGACCGGGACCACCGGCTGCTCTGGCACCCCCAAGACCTGCGCCCCGCTGTGGACCGCGGCCGGGGCTGGCGGCAACCCCTCGCCCGCGGTGGCCAACGGACTCGTCTACGCGGCCAGCGGCGGCCAGATCTACGCCTTCAGCGCCGCCGGGACCACCGGCTGCTCCGGCACCCCCAAGACCTGCACCCCGCTGTGGACCGGAACCAGCCCCAGCAACACCACCTACGCCTCGCCCGCCGTGGCCAACGGGATGGTCTACGAGGGGCAATGGAACCTTGAAGGCCTCTTGGCCTACAAACTGCCCTAACCCGGGGATCAATGGCGGGGGTGTCCCACGGGCATGGCGCGCCAAATCCGAAACGCCACGTTCACGCTGGTAGATCGCGAGAGCCAACCATGATCACGGGAGCACCGCACCTGGGGGGTGGCAGAACAAATCCCCCGGCCCGGCCGGCCGGGCCCCCCCGTCTGGTCTTTGAGTGGACCGCCGACCTGTCACAGCCCGCATCCAGTCCATACCCGGAGGACTAGCGCCAACCGGCCAGGCGCAGCAGCGGCCAGCCGGGTGGACAGGCCAGCCAAGCCCGCCCGCACCGCCACCAGGAGCCATCCTCCGCCCAGGCGGCCCACCCGCCCACCCCGGGCCGTCCCATAACCGGTCTCCGCCCTCGCCGAGTGAACCCCAGCGCCGCCAGCCACACGGTAGAAGGCCGGTCGGCGGCCGACAGCACGGCCATAAACTACGGGCCCCTGGTTCGCTGTGTTGGCTACCCTCCTGGGGTGATCTCCCAGCCCGATGACGCCCGGGGCCTTGACGGGCAGTTCGCTGAGATTGACGCTGTTCTGCGCGGGCCGTGGGTGCCGCCCGATGCCGGCCAGTCGCGGGTTCTGACCCGTGACGCATACGCCGAAGTGCTCCAGAGCATCAAGCGCGGCGGGCTGACCTCGCTCGACCCGGCGACCATCGAGGCGGTCCGCGGCGGCGCGCAGCCCGGTGACCCACTGCCTCCGCTGCCACCTGATTACCACATCGACCACGTCACCGACCCGGCCGTGATCTTCACCGGAAGCGGCCAGGAGCGGCTGGTGGCGGTGCTGTTCTCACACCAGCATTTCCCTGGTGTCCGCTTCGGCTACCGGTTTTCGCCGTATGGCGACGGGCGCTGGGCGGCCCTCGCGCTCGTGGCAGCCATCGAGACCGGCGAACTGCACCGCATGATGTCGGTCCCGCGCCCGCCCGACAAGGCTGGCATCGTCTGGACCTGGGGACTACCCGCCCCCGGGCTCGACGGCCAATACGACGGGGTCGAAGCCGCGTTCGCGCTGGGATGGCGGCCAGTGGGCGTGGGAGAGCCGCGGTTCCTGACCGAACGCGACTACGCCGACGCCCGCAGGGTCGTCAGCCGCGGCGGGTGGACGGGCCTGGACCGGGCGACCGTTGAGGCGGTCCGCGGCGGCGCGCAGCCCGGTGACCCGCTGCCACCGCTGCAAGCCGCGCCCTACATCAGAGGCGTCACAAACACCGAAGTGATCATCACCGGAACCGGTCAGGGGCGGCGGGTAGCGGTCCTGTTCTCCTACACCGGCTTCCCCGGTGTCCGCTTCGGCCACCGCTTTCCGCCCGGGCTTGACGGACACGGCGATCCCCTCTACCTGATGGAAGAGATCGAGACCGGCGCCCTGAACCGTATGATGCAGACCCCGCCTCCCGCCGACACCCACGGCATCACCTGGACAACCTGGGGAGACCCAGTCCAAGAACCCGAATAATTCTCGCCTCCCGCGGCGGGCCGGACAGGACCGGCCCCTGACGCCAGACGTGGTGGTGACGTCACTGCGGCCTGCTGGCCGCCCCGGCGGCTGTCCGGGTCGAGTTCGTCGGCGAGCACCTCAGCCAGGCACAGCGGTGACCGGCGTGTGGGAGCGCAGCCAGGCCCGCCCTGTGCGGCTGCGGGGTCACGCTCGAAGCCGGGCGGGAATTTGCCCTGGCCCGGCATAGCCGGAGCGGCTGTCGGGCGTCTTATGAGGTGGGGGAGGCAGGAGGCTGAGGTGGACGAGCGTGCCCGGCGGGAGTTCGCCGAGTTCGTTGCGGCGCGGTCCGGCACGCTGATCCGGCTGGCGTACGTGCTCGCCGGTGACCAGTGCGCTGCCGAAGACCTGCTGCAGGCCTCGCTGACTCGGGCGGCTGCCCGCTGGGAGCGTATTCATACCGCGCCGGAGGCGTACGTGCGGCAGGTCATGGTCCGCGAGCAAGTCAGCTGGTGGCGTCGCCGGGCCCGGCGACGGGAGACGATCATGGCTGAGCTGCCCGACCAGGCGGCTGTGGTCCCGGACACCGGTGCCGACATCCGGATCACCGTGCAGATGGCGCTGCGTGCCTTGCCCGCGGGTAAGCGGGCCGTGCTGGTGCTGCGCTATCTGGAGGACCTGCCCGAGGCGGAGGTTGCCGACATCCTGGGATGTTCGGTCGGCACCGTGCGCAGCCAGACGCACAAGGCCATTGCCCAGCTGCGGTCCGTGCTGGCCGCCGCCGGGCTGACCAGGACCGAGGTAGGGCTATGAGCGAGCTGACTAGGACCGAGGTAGGGCTATGAGCGACCTGGACGACCCGATCATCGCCGCGCTGGGCGATCTCGCCGGGCAAGCCGGCCCGCCGCGCCTCAGGGTGGATGCCACGTGGCGGGCCGGACGACGGCGGCGCTGGGCAGCCATTACCACGTCGGTAGCTGGGGCTGCGGCCGTCGCGGTCACGATCCCGCTTGCCGTGCTCGGCGGCGCCGTGCACCCGGTCCCCGTGCCCCCGGTCCCCGGGGCGGTTACGGGTGATCGGGCTACCGCTTACGTGGCCAATGGTTCGGGGACGGTGACCCCGATCCGGACCGCCACCAGCACCGCTCTGGCGCCGGTGAAGGCCGGGCGTCTCCCCCAGGCCATCGCGATCACCCCGGACGGGAAGACCGCCTACGTGGTCAACACCCACTCGGGGACGGTGACCCCGATCCGGACCGCCACCAACACCGCCCTGCCCCCGGTGAAGGTCGGCCACGGCCCCTCTGCCATCGCGATCACCCCGGACGGGAAGACCGCCTACGTGGCCAATTCCGGCTCGGGGACGGTGACCCCGATCCGGACCGCCACCAACACAACCCTCCCGCCGGTGAAGGTCGGGATCGACCCCTTTGCCATCGCGATCACCCCGGACGGGAAGACCGCCTACGTCACTAATACGACCTCGGGCACGGTGACCCCGATCCAGACCGCCACCAACACCGCGCTGACGCCGGTGAAGGCCGGGCCCCTCCCCGAGGCCATCGCGATCACCCCGGACGGGAAGACCGCCTACGTCGTCGCAGGCGAAGGTCATTCGTGGATGACGGTCCCGATCTCGACCGCCACCAACACCGCCCTGCCCCCGGTCAAGACCGGGATCGAACCCTTTGCCATCGCGATCACCCCCGACGGGAAGACCGCCTACGTAGTCAATGTGGTTTCACAGACAGTGACCCCCATCCGGACCGCCACCAACACCGCTCTGGCGCCAGTGAAAGTCGGGATCGACCCCGACGCCATCGCGATCACCCCGGACGGGAAGACCGCCTACGTGGTCAACGAATATCTGGGCACGGTGACCCCGATCCGGACCGCCACCAACACCGCCCTGGCGCCAGTGAAGGTCGGGCGCTTCCCCGGGGCCATCGCGATCACCCCGGACGGGAAGACCGCCTACGTGGCCAACACCCACTCAGGGACGGTGACCCCGATCCGGACCGCCACCAACACCGCCCTGCCCCCGGTCAAGACCGGGATCGACCCTGCCGCCATCGCCATCACCCCCTGAGCGCCAAGCGCCCCGCAGACCGGCAAAAGAACCGGGGACCAGGCCCCGCACAGGCGGCCGGCGAGCGGTGCAGTGCATAGTGTCCGGCCCGCCGCCCACCCCGCCCGCGCCGCCAGCCACCAAAGCACGCGCCCCCGCTGCCTTCTGTCAGTTCTGCATCCGCGCCGTCCGCTGCTTCGCCTGCGCATTCCAATCAGGCGCTCTGGTCAGTGGAACGGCGGTACCGCCGTGATCATGGTCCGAGGACGCGCGAGGTGAACGTCGCGCCGGGGCTGAGCCTGGCCAGGGACTCGGTCAGTTCCGCCTCCGCGGCGCGCAGGCCGCCGACGCCGAGTGCGCCGAGCCCGTCAAGGACGAACATCGCCGTGGTGGTCGAGTGGGTGATCCGGGTACGCACGCACTGGCGCCAGTTCCAGCGCCGGCAGGTCACCCCGCGGTCGTCCCGCCAGACCACCTCGCCCGGCTCGGGGTGCTCGATGGCCGGCTGGCCGTCGGCTGTGGTGTCGAAGTCCTCGTCCCCGGTGGCCCGCACGAGCCTGGCCGGACCTTCGTAGCGGGCCAGGTCCTCGCCGCCGATCGGGAGCAGGCAGGCGATGGACACGGCGTTATAGGCGTCGGTGATCCGGTCGATGCGCGGCAGGCCGGTCTCCACGCGGCGCAACAGGGCTTCGACGCTTGGCCTGGTCCGCTGCGGCTTGGCCCCGAAGGCGCGGAACGCCTCCCGCCACTGCGCCACCTGCGGGAGCTCCTCGGGCCGCGCTCCGCGCCCTGCTGGCCCTGACCCCGCCACCCCGCGCCCTGCTGGCCCCGACCCCGCCACCCCGCCCAAGTGCTTCCGGGCCCGGTCCTCGGCGTCGGCCAGGAGGGCCTCGCTGGCCTGGTCGCTGGGCCCGGGGCGCAGTCCCTCGGCGACGATCAGCAGCGCGACGTAGTCCGGCCGCAGCGCCCGCACCTCGGCGGCCACCTCGGCCCCGTCAAGCCACATCCCTGCCTCGCCTCCCCGCGAAGTCGCCCCGCCAAGCCGGCCCGCGACGTCTCCTCGCGAGCCAGCCAGCGCATCCTACTGCCGTGGCCGGTAAACGTCTGGGCTAGCGGCTGGCGGAGGGAGGCCCTCGGTGCGCAGCGACATTGGGGCCGTTGTCCTCGCAGCGGCGGCCCTGGCGGCGATGGCGGTCCCGGCTGCCAGCCCGTAGGCCGCCGGTCCCGCTGCCGTGAGTGTCTCGAAAATGGCTTCGTAATGGCTAGCCACGGCCCCGACTAGCCATGGCCGCTAGCTGGGGCCGGCGTCGGCGATGCGGTACCCGACACCCGGGGTGGTGATGATCACCGGGGGATCCCCCAGCTTGCGCCGCAGCCGGCCGATGGTCACCGTGACGGTGTTGGTGAACGGGTCGGCCTGCTCGTCCCATACCTGTTCGAGCAGGTCCTCGGCGGACAGGAAGGCCGGCGTGGCGCGCAGCAGCGCCTCGAGGACGGCGAACTCCTTGACCGAAAGTTCAAGCTGGCGGCCATCCCTGGTGACCGTGCGCCGCAACGGGTCCAGGTCGATCCCGGCCGCGCGCAGCGTCCGGCCCCGTACCGTGGGCTGGCGCCGGGCCAGCGCGCGGATCCGCAGCACAAGCTCGGGGAAGTGAAACGGCTTGGCGAGGTAGTCGTCGGCGCCCAGGCCAAGGCCACTGACCCGGTCGCCGGGGGAGTCCGCCGCGGTGAGCATCAGCACCATGACCCGGTTGTCCTGCCCGGTGATCATCTGGCAGAGCGTGTCGCCGTGGATGCCGGGCAGGTCCCGGTCCAGCACCACGACGTCGTAGGGGTTGAGGTCGAGCTTGGCCGCGGCTTCCAGCCCGTCCCGCGCGGCGTCGACCGCCATGCCCTGATCGCGCAGCCCCTCGACCAGCACCTCGGCCAGCGACCGGGAGTCCTCCACCACGAGCACCCTCATCCCGGCACACCGGCCCCGGCCAGGCGCCCGGCCGGCGCCAGCGGCAGCGCGATGCTGACCCGCAGGCCGCCCTCGGGCCTGGCCTGCAGGTCGAGGGTGCCGCCATGGGCCGTGGTGATGGCCTCGACGATGGACAGGCCGAGCCCGGAACCGTGGTCGGAACCCGTCCGGTCCGCGCTGAGCCGGCGGAACGGCTGGGTGAGCTGGGACACCTGATCGGCGTCCAGGACGTCGCCCCCGGTCTCCACCACAAGGCGGGCCACGTGTTCGTCCGCCCCAGTAGTGGCGCTGATCCAGCCGCCGTCCCTGTTGTGCCCGATCGCGTTGTCGACCACGTTGTCCACCATCCGGCACAGCAGCGGCTGGCTGCCCGTCACCCAGGTGCCGTCGGCCCCGGTGACGTGGTGCACGGTCAGATGCCTGGCGGCGATCGCATCGGCCCGCACCGCGAGGGCCGCGGCGGTGAGGTACTCCAGCGAGAGCGTGGCCCGGCCCGGCATGTCGCCGTGCTGCGCCCGGGCGAGCGCCAGGAACCCGTCGAGCAGCCCGTCCACCCGGTCCAGTTCGCCGCGCAGCCGGTCCGCCAGCGCGATCGTCTGCGCGGGCACGGGCTCCGGCTTGGCCACCGCGACATCGACGCTGGCCCGCATGGTGGTCAGTGGGGTCCGCAGTTCGTGCGAGGCGTTGGCGACGAACCGCCGCTGCGCCGCGAAGGCCTCCTCCAGCCGTCCGAGCAGCCCGTCGATGGTGTCCGCGAGGTCCTTCAGCTCATCCCCGGGGCCGGCCACGGCCAGCCGCTCGTGCAGGCTGTCCGCCGAGATCCGGCGGGTGGCCGCGGTCATCTGCCGCAGCGGGCGCAGCACCCGGCCGGCCACGATCCAGCCCAGCACCAGCGATATCACGGTCATGACGCCCAGCGCGATCGCCGACCCCACCAGCAGGCCGTGGGAGACGCCCGAATGAATCTGCGACTCCGCGTTCGCCAACTTGTGCTGCAACTGCTGGATCCGGATCTGGTCCCGTGTCAGCGCGGGCAGCCCTGCCTGGTTCGCCGCGGTCACCGAATCCCGGGACGACGACACGACCACGCCGCCGGTGATGGCCAGCAGCACCGCGCCGGACACCACGAACAGCGCGCCGTACAGCGCGGTCAGCCGCATCCGCACGGTGCGGCGCGGCAGCATGCCTCTCAGCAGCATTCTCATTCCTCGCCTCCCCGCTGGCACACGGTCCCCCGGGCAGGTAGTACCCCCGGCCTCCAGGATGCCCGGCCGGGCCTAACAACGGAATAACGGCCCGTGTTCGGCCGGTGTTAGCGGCGCTGCCCTACAACCGGCACATGGACATGACTATCGACGTACGCGGGCTGCGCAAGAGCTTCGGCCCGACGCTGGCGCTGGACGGCATGACATTCACCGTCCAGCCCGGTCAGGTCACCGGCTTCGTCGGCCCCAACGGAGCCGGCAAGACCACCACGATGCGGGTGATCCTCGGCCTGGACGCCCCCGACGACGGCTCCGCGCTGGTTGGCGGCCGCCGTTACGCCAGCCTGCGGCACCCGCTGCGGCACCTGGGATCCCTGCTGGACGCCAGCGCGCTGCAGCCCAGCCGCACCGCGCGCAACCACCTGCTTTGGCTCGCCCGGTCGCAGGGCCTGGCCGCCGCCCGGGTCGACGCGGTGATCGAGCAGGCCGGGCTGGGGCAGGTGGCCCGGCGCCGGGCCGGCGGGTTCTCGCTCGGCATGCGGCAGCGGCTGGGCATCGCCGCCGCGCTGCTCGGCGACCCGCCGGCGCTGATGATGGACGAGCCGTTCAACGGCATGGACCCGGAGGGCATCGTCTGGATGCGCGGCTTCCTCCGGTCGCTGGCGGGCGCTGGCCGGGCCGTGCTGGTCTCCAGCCACCTGATGAGCGAACTCCAGGACACCGCCGACCACCTGGTCATCGTCGGCCGGGGCAAGGTCATCGCCGACGCCAGCGTGGCCGGCCTGCTCGCCGCCGCCTCCGGCGACCGCGCCCTGCTGCGCACCACGGATCCGGACCGGGCGGCGATGGTGCTTGAGCACGCGGGGGCCACCGTCACCGCCACCGCCCCCGGTGACGGCCTGCTGACCGTGACCGGGCTCGGCGCCGGGCAGATCGCGGCGCTGCTCGGCCAGCACACGGTCCCGTTCTCCGAACTGTCCGCGCACCGGGCCACCCTGGAAGAGGCCTACCTGGGCCTGACCCAGGGCGTGGTCGAGTACCGCGCGGAGCAGGCCCAGGGGATCGCGCGATGACCGCCACACAGGCGCCGCCCGCGGCCGTAGACCTCGCCGAGCATGGCGGCTTTGCCGAAACCCTCCGCGCCGAGTGGACCAAGTTCCGCACGGTCCGCGGCTGGGTCATCGGCATGACCGTCGCCACGCTGGTGACCGTGCTGATCGGGCTGCTGTCCGCATCGGGCAGCATGAGCTCGTGCAACGGCCAGCCGTGCCACTTCCTGTACCCGGTGGGCCCCGGCGGCGAGGCGGTGACCGACACCTTCTACTTCGTGCACCGGCCGCTGCCAGCAAACGGCGGCATCACCGCGCGGGTGACCTCGCTGACCGGCGAACTGCCCACCGCGACGAGCAGCGGCCGGGTCCGGGCCGGCCAGGGCCCGGAGTCGGGCATGCACCCCGGCCTCGAACCCTGGTCCAAGGGCGGCCTGATCATCAAGGCGAACACCACCCAGGGCTCCGCCTACGCGGCAATCGTGGTCACCGGCGGCCACGGGGTCAGGATGCAGTACGACTACACCCAGGACGTCGCCGGGCCGGCGGGCCGGCCAGCCCCCGCGTCCCCGCGGTGGCTGCGGCTCACCCGGGCTGGCGACACGATCACCGGCTACGCGTCCGCCGACGGGACGCACTGGACGCAGGTCGGCGCCGCCACCCTGCCCGGGCTGCCGGCCACCGTCCAGGCGGGCATGTTCGCCACGTCCCCGCCCTACAGCGTGACCACGGCCCAGGGACTGCTCGGCATGAGCGGGACTGGCGGGCCCACCGTGGACACCGCCACCCTCGACCACGTCAGCTTCCGCGGCGCCATCCCCGGCGCATGGACCGGCACGCAGCTCGGCGCGGGCCCCAACGACGCCTCCCCGGCCATGCCAGGCAGCTACCGACAGGCCGGGGGCACGTTCACGGTGACCGGGTCCGGGGACATCGCACCGGACGGGCCCGGGGGCGCGGGCCCGGGCCAGACCCTGGACCACACCCTCGTCGGCGCGCTCGCGGGGCTGATCGCCGTGGTCGTGGTGGCGGCGATGTTCATCACCGCGGAGTACCGGCGCGGCCTGATCCGCACCACGTTCGCGGCCAGCCCGCGGCGCGGCCGGGTGCTGGCCGCGAAGGCCCTCGTGATCGCCGCGGTCAGCTTCGCCGCCGGGCTGGTGGCCGCCGCCATCGCGATCCCGCTGGACAGCCACGTGCTGCGCGCCAACGGCAACTATCTCTACCCGGTGAACCTGCTCGCCGAGGTGCGCCTGGTGGCCGGCACCGCGGCCATGCTCGCCGCCGCCGCGGTGCTCGCCCTCGCCCTCGGGGCCATGCTGCGCCGCAGTGCGATCGCGGTCACCCTGGTCATCGCGGCGATCATCCTGCCGTTCCTCGTCGCGGTGACCAACGTGCTGCCGACGGGTGCGGACAACTGGCTGATGCGGCTGGCCCCGGCCGCGGGCTTCGCGATACAGCAGACCATCCCGAACTACCCGCAGGTCAGCAGCGCCTGCACGGTGGCGCAGGGCTGTTACCCGCTGGCGCCCTGGGCCGGGTTCGCCGTGCTCTGCGCCTGGGCCGCGGCCGCACTGGCCGTCGCGCTGTTTCTGCTGCGCCGGAGGGACGCGTGAGCACGGGGCTGCGTGCCGAATGGACCAAGCTGCGCACTTCACCGGGCACGGCCTGGCTGCTGCTCGCGGTCGTCGCGGTGACCGTGGCGGTCAGCGCCGCGGCCGCGGCGGCCGCCCGGTGCCCAGCTACCGGCTGCGGCCAGGATCCCGGCAAGATCAGCTTCACCGGGGTCGACCTGGGCCAGGCGGCCGTGGCCATCGTGGCCGTGCTCGCGGTCAGCACCGAGTACAGCACCGGCATGATCCGCACCACGCTGGCGGCGATGCCGGGCCGGGTCACCGTGCTCACCGCCAAGGCCGCCGTGGTCACCGCGCTCATCGTAGCCGCCGGTGCGCTCGCCGCGGCGGGCAGCCTGCTCGCCGGGTGGCTCATCCTGCCCGGGCACGGCTTCACCCGCGCGCACGGGTTCGCCCCGCTGACCCTGGCCGACGGGCCGGTGCTGCGCGCCACCGCCGGCTCGGTCCTCTACCTCGCCCTGATCGCCCTGCTCAGCCTCGGCGCCGCTGCCGCTGTGCGGGACGCGGCCGTGGCCATCGGCCTCGTGCTCGGCGTGCTGTACCTGCTCCCGATCGTCGCCGCCGTGGTCAGCGACGCGGCCGTGCAGCGCCACCTGCTGCAGGCCGCGCCGATGACCTCGGGGCTGGACATCCAGGCCACCACCGGCCTGCACAGCCTGCCGTTGGCGCCGTGGCAAGGCCTGGCCGTGCTGGCCGCCTGGGCGGCCGGCGCGCTGCTGGCCGGCGGTCTGCTGCTGCGGGTCCGCGACGCCTGAGGTGGTGATCATGCGTTACGCACCTCGGGGCCCGCCCATGCCCGCACCGCGCCGCCGCCCGTGGCTACCCGTCAAGAGCCGGGTAGCGTGCAGAGCATGACGATGCAGACCCGCCGCCTGGGGCGGACCGGAGCAGACGTGACCATACTCGGCTACGGCGCCATGGAGCTGCGCGGCCAGCCGCACGGCCCGGCGACCGGGGACGACCACGCGGGACGGCTGCTGAACGAGGTGCTCGACAGCGGCGTCAACCTGATCGACACGTCCATCGACTACGGCCGCAGCGAGGAACTCATCGGGCGCTACCTGAGCCACCGCCGCGGGGAGTACTTCCTGGCGTCCAAGTGCGGCTGCCTGCTCGGCCCCCCGCCGCCCGACGCCAGGCCCCCGTTCCCGCACGACTGGAGCGCCGCCAACGTCCGGGCCGGGATCGAACAGAGCCTGCGCAGGCTGGACACCGACCACCTGGACCTGGTGCAGGTGCACATGTCGCCCAGCCGGGCCCAGATGGAGTCCGAGCAGACGATCGAAACCCTGCTGGACATGCGGGACGAGGGGAAGACCCGGTTCGTCGGCATGTCGGGCATCCTGCCGAACCTGCCCGATCACATCGCCATGGGCGTGTTCGACGTGTTCCAGATCCCGTACTCGGTGGTGCAGCGCGAGCACGAGGACCTCATCACCGCCGCGGCGGAGTCCGGCGCCGGGACGCTGATCCGGGGCGGGGCGGCCCGCGGTGGCGCCGCCGAGGACAAGAACTGGGCCCAGGGGCCGCTCGGGCTGCCCCCGGGTGAGGGCCAGCGCCGCTGGGACGCCGCGAGCATGGACGACCTGCTCGGCGGCATGCCGCGGCATGAGTTCGTGCTGCGCTTCACGCTCAGCCACCCCGACCTGTCGAGCACGATCGTGGGCACGTCCAACCCGGAGCACCTGCGGGCCAACCTGGCCATCGCGGCCAAGGGACCGCTGCCGGCCGACCTTTACGAACGGGTCAAGAAGCAGCTTGGGTAACCGGCCGGGCTACCATGCGGGCTGTGAAGTTCGCGATCGCGATACCCCAGTTCTTCGCGGACGGTGAGTTCGACCCGGCCGCGTACCGCAGCTACTTCGCCCGCGCCGAGGAACTCGGTTTCGACAGCGCATGGGCGCAGGAGAATTCGCTCGGAGCGGCGCCACAGCTCAGCCCGCTCGAATCGATGGCCTACGCGGCCGCGTGCACCGAGCGGATGCGGCTGGGCTGCGTGGTGTTCGTGTCCACCCTGCACAGCCCGGTGCACCTGGCCAAGAGCCTGTCCTCGCTGGACCAGCTCAGCCGCGGCCGGATCGACGTCGGGGTCGGCACCGGCGGGAAGATGCGGCCGTTCGCCGCCTTCGGGGTGGACCCGGACCGGTACGTCGCGCGGTTCACCGAGGGGATCGCGCTGATGAAGGCGCTGTGGACGCAGCCCCGCGTCACCTTCGACGGGGAATTCTGGCAGTTGCGGGACGCGCCGATGGAACCCAAGCCGTTCCAGAAGCCGTACCCGCCGCTGTGGTTCGGCGCGAACGGCCCGCTCGCGCTGCGCCGGGCCGTCCGGCTGGGCCACGGCTTCTTCGGCGCGGGCGCCACGCCCACCGCGAGGTTCGCCGAGCAGGTCCAGTTTGTGCGCGAAGCGCTCGCCGCGGCGGGGCGCCCGGCCACGGATTTCGCCATCGCCAAGCGCGTGTACGTCGCGATCGACGACAACGCCGCGCGGGCGCGCCGGCGGATGAACGAGGCGATGGAGCACCTCTACGGGCGTCGGGTGGCCGACATCGAGGCCGCGGCTGTGGCGGGCACGCCAGCCGACTGCATCGCCGCGGTGCGCGAGGTCGCCGCGGCCGGTGCGGAACTGATCCTGTTCACGGCCATGTTCGAGCAGGCCGAGCACGCCGAGCGGCTCGCCGCAGAGGTCATCCCCCAGCTCGGCTAGAGAAGCCGAACCGGAATGAATCGCGGTCGCTAGATGATCGTCGCCCGCCCCCCGGATCCGGGGGACGGGCGGCTAGGTGGGCGGGATGCAGGCTCGCATGGGCCCGGGCGGCTTAGCGCCGCTCGTCGAGGCCCAGGAAAAGCTCCAGGCTCCGCCGCTGCGCGTAGTTCATCTCTCCCACGACGTCGGCCACGCGGTGCACGATCCGGCCGAAGCGCGTCCTGGACTCGTTCGCAGTCATCCGAGGTGCTCCTCTCTCCACGGACCCCTTGTCCGTTCGTGCCTTCAGCATCGCCGTAAGGCCCCCGCCGGCGGATCGTACGAACGCCCTAATTGCGCCCCCTGGCTAGGTCTTAGTGACTCCGTGCGGGGACTAAGCCTGCTCAGGCCCGCGCCGGCGGGCGTGAAATAGTCCTGGAATGACCATCTTTGATGACCTTGAGGCCGAGCAGGACCGGCTGGAGGAAATCCTCGCCGGCCTCGGCGGCGACCAGTGGACGGCGCCGTCGGCGGCCGATGGCTGGAGCGTCACCGACGTTGTGCTGCACCTCGCGCAGACCGAGGAAGCGGTGGTCGCGAGCGTCGGCGGCGCCGCGCTGCGCCCTGCCCGCGACTCCGGGACCACGGTGGACCAGATCGCGGACGACATGGTCAGGGCGCAGCGCGCGGAGCCGGCCATGGTCTTCGAGCGGTGGCGCGAGGCACGGCGCGCGGCGTTGCGCGCGCTGCGCTCGGCCGACTCAGGGCAGCCGCTGTCCTGGGTGGAGGCACCGATGAAGCCGGCCACCCTGGCCACCACCCGGCTGGCCGAGCACTGGGCCCACGGCCTGGACATCACCGGGCCGCTGGAGATCGCCTTTCCCGACACCGACCGGCTGCGGCACATCGCCTGGCTGGCGCACCGCACGCTGCCGTACGCGTTCGCCCTGGCCGGCGAGGGCGCCCAGGACGTGCGGTGTGATCTGACCGCCCCGGACGGTGCGACGTCCTGGGAGTTCGGGCCGGACGCCGCGGCATCGGCGATCAGCGGCCCTGCGGGCGACTTCTGCCGGGTAGCCGCCCAGCGGCTGGCCCCCGAGCGGTCGGGGCTGACAGCCAGTGGCCCGCACGGCGCCGCCGCGCTCCGGCTGCTGCGCACCTACGCGGCCTGAAATCCGTTCCGTGGCCGCCCCCGGCCGAGGCCGGCGCGACGGAGTCGCGGGGGCCTCAGGCCACCGGGGGGTTCCAGGGGGGTCGCTCCCCAGACCAGTACTGTCACACTTGGGCGGTTTCGCGTGTCGAAGGTGGGTGAGGACGCACGCTGAGCAGGAAAGGACACCGGATATGGCGCGCATCTCGCTGGACCCACCCAAGACGCTGAGCTACCGGATCGGCACGCGGTTCGCCCGCCGTAGATATGGGGTGATGCCCGACCCAGGCGCCGCCCTCGGGCACAACATGAAGGTCGGCCGCTCGTACGCGCTCTTCGAGCTGGGCGTGGAGCGGTGGCGGACCCTGGATCACGGCCTGAAGGACCTCGCGGTCATGGCGGCGGCCGCGTCGATCGGCTGCGCCTGGTGCCTGGACTTCGGCTACTGGGAAGCCACGATGAACCACAAGGTGCCCGCGGAGAAGATCCGCGCCGTGCCGAACTGGCGCGACAGCGACGTGTTCACCGAACTGGAGCGGCTCGTGCTCGAGTACGCCGAGGCGATGACGGACACGCCGCCGAGCGTCACCGACGAGATGGTGGCCCGGCTGAGTACCCACCTCCGCGAGGCGGAACTGGTGGAACTCACCGCGATCGTGGCCGTGGAGAACCTGCGGTCGCGGATCAACTCGGCACTCGGGCTGACCGCGCAGGGGTTCAAGGACAGGTGCGAGATACCGGTGGCGGGCAGCGTGGCCGCGCAGCGGCCGGCGTGACGGGGCAGCGGCCGGCGTGACCGACGCGGAGGTGTTCGAGGCGCACCGCGGGCTCATGTTCGCCATCGCCTACCGGATGCTCGGCACGATCGCGGACGCCGAGGACGCGGTCCAGGATGCATGGCTGCGCTGGTCGGCGGCGCCGCGCGCCGACGTCGCCGACCCCCGTGCCTACCTGGCCAGGGTCGTCACGAACACCGCGCTGAACCGGCTCCGCTCGGCCCGCTCCCGGCGGGAAGCCTACGTCGGGCCCTGGCTGCCCGAGCCGCTGCTCACCGAGGCGGGCCCGGACGTCGCGGAACGTGCCGAGCTTGCCGAGTCCGTGTCGGTGGCCATGCTGGTGGTCCTGGAGTCGCTGACGCCGGAGGAACGGGCGGTCTTCGTGCTCCGTGAGGTGTTCGGCTTCGAGCATGCGGAGATCGGCGCCGCCCTCGGCCGGTCCGCCCCCGCGGTGCGGCAGCTTGCACACCGGGCGCGGGAACATGTCCAGGCGCGCAGGCCGCGCTTTGACGTGGATTGGAACCAGCAGCGTGAGGTGACCGAGCGGTTCCTCGCCGCTGCCGCGGGCGGCGATATCGAGGGCCTGATGACCGTGCTCGCGCCGGACGTGACGCTGCTCACCGACGGCGGCGGCAAGGCGCGCGCCGCGCTGCGCCCGATCGTCGGGGCTGCCAAGGCGGCGCGGTTCCTCGCCGCCATCGCCGTGCGGCCCTACATGGGCATGGACATCTCCGACCTGACGCTGGCAGCGGCCGAGATCAACGGCAGTCCGGGCACGCTGATCACGTCGGGCGGCCGGGCTATCGCCGCCCTGACGCTGACGGTCTCGGCCGGCCGGATCACCGCGATCCAACTGCTGGCCAACCCGGACAAGCTGGCCGCGGTCTCGGCCGGCCGGATGCTGCCCCGGTGCTGACCAGGCTACCTCCTGGTGGCCCTCCTCTCGGCTCACGCCGATCGTGGTGCTGGTGACTCGTACCTTTGTGCCCCGTATGTAAGGATAACAGCTTTTCACTGCAAGTTGCGCTATAATTAGCAGGCAAT
>Ga0070709_10000304_pt1 | contig 31234 bp, 24 predicted proteins | sample LARL51metaG_FD_65449 | JGI IMG/M metagenome (GOLD analysis project Ga0070709, IMG submission 65449) | Corn, switchgrass and miscanthus rhizosphere microbial communities from Kellogg Biological Station, Michigan, USA - LAR L5-1 metaG | ecosystem: Host-associated > Plants > Roots > Rhizosphere ... | reverse complement strand
TCCACCGTCGTCAACGGCATCAACGCCGCCGGCGACCTGGTCGGCTTCTACACCGACACCGCCGGCAACACCGACGGCATGCTCGCCACCCCCTGACACCTTTACCCTCCCTTTAACAAAATCGCCGTCTGGCGAAATATGCGAATCGAAACGCAACACCCATAAATCGCGAGGGCGGCAGGCCAACAGGCCTGTCGCCCTTGTCCTCTTCAGCGGCGCGATCGGCGGCACCGGCACGATCACCGCGGTCATGTCCGGCCACGCCAACCTGAGCGCGCAGAACTTCAGCGGCACGTTCACGATCAACTGGCCGGCCGGCAGCGGCTTCAACCCGTCGAACGGCAATCTGACGGTCACCGAAGCCAACGGGCTCGAGAACGTGTCTGGGTCCGTCACCAGCGGCTTCGACACCGGCACCGCGTTCGCCATGCAGTACGTGGTCACCGGCAAGACCGGTGTGGGTGGTGCCCTGCACCCGGTCACCGCCGAGACCTACACCAACACCCAGTCGCTGACCCTCTCCCGCAACGAGGGCTGATTCTTCAGGTAACCGCACCACGCCCGGTCCTTCCCGCAATGGGAAGGACCGGGCGTTTTTTGCATACCCGCCAAAAGTGTCCTTGGCGCGAGAAATCCCCGTTGTTTAGCATGTTGGCCATGGCAGCCGTTGGGATGCAGTGAGCGAGAGGGCTGCTGACACGGCGGCCGTGTCGGAGCGTGAGGCAGAAGTCCTCGAAGCGATCGGAGCGCACCTCAGCAATGCGCAGATCGCGGGCCGGATGCACATTTCGGTCCGCACCGTCGAAAGTCACGTGTCCTCGCTGCTGCGGAAGTTCGGCGTACCGGACCGGCGCGCTCTCGCCGGCCTCGCCCCGGTCGTCACGGCGCGGCAGCACGCGGGGACCGGGATGGTGGTCGGCCTCCCGGTGGCGCGGACGAGTTTCATCGGGCGGTCCGCCGAGCAGGTCGGCGTGCTCGCGGCGCTGGACGACAACCGCCTGGTGACCTTGCTGGGCCCGGGCGGGGTCGGGAAGACGCGCCTGGCGGCCAGGGTGGCCGAGGCGGCGGCGTCAAGGTACCCACTCGGCACCGTGTTCACCGACCTGGTCCCGGTGCGCGAGGGGTTCGTCACCGAGGCGGTGGCGGCGCTGCTGGGCGTCACCGAGGGGCCGGGACTGTCGCTGGACGCCGCCCTGCACGAGCACCTGGCCCGCGGCCGGTCGCTGCTTGTGCTCGACAACTGCGAGCACCTGCTCGAGGTGGCCGCCGCCTTCATCGAGAAGCTGCTGGCCGACTGCACCGACCTGACGGTCCTGGCGACCAGCCGGGAAAGGCTGGCCATTCCCGGCGAACGCACGGTGCCGCTGCCGCCGTTGTCCCTTGTCGCGGGGCAGTCGGACGGCGTGGCCGGCTCCGAGGCGGAGGAGCTGTTCCTCGACCGGGCCCGGGCCAGCGATCCGGGATTCTCCGCCAGCCCGTCGGTGCTCACCGAACTGTGCACCCGCCTGGACGGGATGCCGCTGGCCATCGAGCTGGCCGCGGCGCGCAGTGCGTCGCTTGGCCCCGATGGCCTGCTGGCCGGGCTGGACGACCACCTGCGCCTGCTGGCAGGCAGCCGCAGCGCCAACGAGCGGCACAGCTCGCTGCGCGCCGTCATCGGCTGGAGCCACGACCTGCTCGATGAGGACGAACGGGCGATGTTCCGGCGGCTGGGCATCTTCGCCGCCGGGTTCGACCTCAGCGCCGCTCAGGCGGTCTCCTCGATCGGCAGCCGGGCGCTGGTCGCCGACCTGATCGGCCGGCTCACCGACAAGAGCCTGCTGAGCTACAGCCGCGGCCCCGAGGGCAGCCGGTGGCAGATGCTGGGGACGATCCGGCTCTACGCCTTGGACCGGCTGGCCGCCAGCGGAGAGGAACCCGCCGTACGGCAGGCCCATCTCGACTGGGCCGCGGCCATGGCCGACGACCTGGAGCGGCGGCTGGAAAAGGGCCAGCAGTGGCGCACCGCGTTCGACCTGGTCGCCGACGACCTGCGCGCGGCACTGATCACCGCGACCAGCCCGAACGGGCACGAGGTCAGCCACCGGCTCGCGCGGACCCTGGGCCATCTCGCCTACGCCCGCCGGTTCCTGCTGGAGTCCCGCGGCCACTACGAGGTCGCGGCGGCGCATGCGCCGCCCGCCGAGGCCGCCTGGGATCTGCGGGCGGCCGCGGACGTGGCCATGGCGGAGGGCGAAGGCGGCGTGGCCTTCGACCTGCTGCAGCAGTCGGCGGAGCGGGCGGCCGAAGCCGGGGACAATGCCGCCCGGGCGTGCGCACTGGCCTACGCGGCCACCATCGCCGACCGGTTCGCCGGGAACTTCCCGGCCGAGCAGCCGCACGACCGGCTGGGCGCACTGGTGGCGGAGGCCGGCCGCCTCGCCCCGGACGGGGATCCGGTCGCCGCGGCCTACGTGGCGTCCGCGAGGGCGTGGACCACCCAGCCGGAGAAGTCGGTTCCCGATCCCGCGCTGGTCGACGACGCGCTCGCTGCCGCGCGCCGCACCGGCGACCCGGTGCTGATCTCCGGCGCGCTCGACGCAGTGGTGGAGGCGCTCGACGCGAACGGGCGGGTCCGCGAGGCGCACCAGGTCAACCGGGAGCGCGCCGCGCTGCTTGACCGCCTGTCCCGGCATGACCCGCGTACCGGCGCCGAGATCGTGGACACCTTCCACATGGTGACCGAGATCGCGGTGACCGCAGGCGACCTGCCGGACGCCCTCAGCACCGCGCGGATGGCCCAGGACGACGACATCGCGGCCGGGCAGCCGCACATGGCGGCCAGCAAGCCGATCCTGCCGCTGGTCCTGCAGGGCCGGTTCGACGAGGCCCTCACCCAGGCGGCCATCATGTGGGACGCCTGGCAGCGGGCAGGCCAGCCGCCGGCCAGGTGGATGGGCCCGGCCGCCTACGCGGCGGTGCTCGCGCACGGGCTCCGCGGCGACGACAAGGAGCACGACGACTGGCTGGTCCGGCTCAGGGAGATCACCGGCACCGGCACGCACGGTACCTACCTGGCCTCGTTCGCGGCGTTCAGCGACGCCCGCATCGCGCTGCATCAGGGCCGCATCGACGCGGCGGTGGTCGCGGTCGCCGGCCTGCCCCTGGGGCAGGAGCCCTGGTACGGGACGCCGCACTGGTACTCGGCGCGCCCCTACGCCTGGGCGATCGCCGCCGAAGTGGCCATCGTCGCCGGGCTGCCCGACGCCGCCGACCGGCTGGCGGCCGCGGCACCGGCCGGGGAGGAGAACTACTGGGCCGCCGCCTGCCTGGCCCGCGCCGCGGGCAGGCTCAACGGCGACCACGGGGCACTGGCCCGGTCACTGGCCGGGTGGGAGGGGATCGACGCCCGCTTCGAACGGGCCTGCACGCTGCTGCTCATGGACGGCCGGGCCGACGAGGGGCGCGCCGAACTGGCCATTCTCGGCTGCCGGCCGCCCGCCTGATCCATCGAACCCTTCCGTTGCGGAGCTGATCCGCTTCGTGTTGCCCACCGCCATGCGGGACAGCGGGAGCCAGGTCAGCGGGATCCTCCGGCTGTGACGGCTCGCGTGCCCGGGCCGTAGGATCGGGCCAGGGGATTCAGACCGCCAGCAGCGGAAGTCGTGATGTACCAGCCGTACCCGGCCACCGGACCCGCGCCAGGCGCGGACCCCATCCAGCCGCCGCGCACGGTGCGCGGTGCCGTGCGGCTCATGTACCTCGGCGCGGTGCTGGAAGTGCCCGCCCTGATCGTCGCCGTGGCGACCAGAGGCAGCTTCCGGTCGGCCATCCTCAGGCTTCACCCGGGGTACACACAAGCGCAGTTGCACACCGCCGAGGTCACCCGGATCGTCCCGCTGATCGTCGGGACGGTGATCACCATCGGGCTCTGGCTCTGGATGGCCTGGGCGAACGGCCGCGGGTTCGCCTGGGCACGGGTCGTCTCGGTGGGGCTGTTCGTCGTCAGCACCCTGGACCTGATCGTCTCGCTGGCCCTCATCCGCGTTCCGGCCGACACGGCCGTCGACGCGGTGATCTGGCTCGTGGGCCTGGCCACCGTCACGCTCCTGCTCTCCCGCGAGTCCGGGCCGTTCTACCGGCCCGGACGAGCGGCCGCCGGGCCGGGCAGCCCCGCCGCCCGGGCCGGCGGATGAATTACCTGGCGTCAGGAATTCGCGATGCAGCGCCCGCATGGTTCGGCGATTTACTCAGGTGGGCGGCGCGGAGCGAAGAGTTCGGTTATCGGTCCAGACGTGGAAGTCCCCACAGCACGTCGTAGAGCACCCGCGGCCGGCCGACCGCATCGAACGCGCCGAACGTAACCGTCGGGCTATCCGGATCCGCGGGATCGGTGAGGAAGGTCCGCTCATCGAGCGGAAGTGCTTCGGTCTGGCCGTCTTCGTCGGCGAGCAGCAGGCCGTTCGCGGTGGCCGTGACGTCCACCTGCCGGTCCGGCCACGCATAGCGGCCGGCGAAGCGCGACAGGTCACCGGCCGCGCCGGCGGCAGCTTCGAGGCGCAGCGGTGGCACACCGATCCGGAACAGTGCGGCCATCAGCTCGGTGAACAGCGACCGGTACATCGCTCGCCCGGTGCCGCAGTTGGTCATCAACACGACGGCGGCCTGCTGCCCTGGCACCAGCCGCAGCACGGACCGCTCGCCGTTGATCAGGCCGTCCCACCCCCACACCGGGCCGCCTTCCCAGTCGAACCTGGCCCAGCCCAGGCACCAGGCATCGAGCCAGCCATAGATCGACACCTCCGCGTGCGCGTCACGCAACCGGGCGAGCGAGGGATCCTGCAGGTGCCAGGCAGCGAACCGCAGCAGATCGGTGACCGATGTGACGGCGGAGGTGCCGGCCGGCCCGTACGCGCGTGTGACCAGCGGCTCGACCGGCACCACACCGTCGGCGCCGGCCTCGTGCCCCATCGCGCGCCGCTGTGCAACCCCCCTTGTCACGAAGGCCGCCTCACCCATACCTGCCCGGTCGAAAAGCTGGCGCTGCATGGCGTCTTCCCAGGCACCACCGGTTACGGTCTCGACCACCCGGCCGAGCACGCACCAGCCCACATTCGTATACGACCAGAAGTCATCCGCAGGCCCGCCCGTGGCAGTTTCGGCTACCAGCCGCGAGAGCGCGCCGTCGTCTTGGTCTTGCCGACGCTCGAAGCCGAATTCCAGGTCGACGCGCAGCGGAAGCCCGGAACGATTCGCTAGCAGGTCGCGGAGTGTCGCACGTCCGGCCCAGTCTCCCGCGCGCAGTTCCGGCACGTGTGCGGCCACCGGGTCATCAAGCGACAACCGGCCCGCCTCCGCCAGGCTGGCGATCACCGTCGCAACCATCGTCTTGGTCAACGAGCCAGCGCTGAAGCGCGTCCCGGCAGTGACCGGCTCGCCTGTGGTGATATCCGCGACGCCGTAGCAGGCGGTCGTGGCCACCCCTTCGCGAAGGATCCCGAGCGCCGCCCCCGGCACCGAATGCCTTGCGGCATGCTGTGCGAGCAATGCCGCCAGCTCGCCCTCCGTCACGCGACAACCCTAACCGCGAGCATCTCGACACCCTGGTCAGGCCAGCCCCGGGCAGGCGGACTGCCCGGGGCTGGCGACTATCTGCGCAGGTCCTCGGGGTCAGTGGGCAACGGAGTAGTGCACCGAGCCGTTAGCGGCCTTGGTGATCGTGATGTTGTAGGCGGCGTGCGGCGCGGTGGCCTTCGACGAGGCGGGAACAAGGGCCTGGGCCGCCCAGGGGACCGTGCCCGAGGCGCAGTCCTGCAGGCCCTTCTGGTTGTCGAACGCGGCCAGGTCGTAGAACTCGGTTCCGGTTGCCTTCTTGGGGGTTATGGTCCCGCTCCAGGTGAACAGGTCGGAGAGGTCGTTGAGCGAGATGCTGAACTTCCCGTTCTTGATAGGAATCTCGAATCCGATGAAGCTGAATCCCGCGGTGATCGTGTTACCGGTCGCCGGGCAGTGGAGGACCAGGGTGGTAAAGAATGGGTCAAATCTCGGGCCGTTCGCGGTCTGATCCACGCTGAATAGCAACTTCTGGCCCTGCGAGTTCTTGCCCGCGTAGTAGGTGCTGCTCGTGCCGGCAAAGGCGGTCGTGCCCGTCAGTAGCACCAGCAGGCATACGCCGATCACTGACAAACCGAGATACTTGCGCATTGCGAACCTCTTTCCTCCCAGCATTAACCGGGACTCGGCCACACTCGCGGAATCGACCTTCGCACCGAAAGGCCGATACGGCAAGAAGGGCCGGAAAATGGCTCAGCTCAGCCGGACGCGAGGGTCGAGCAGGGTATAGGCGATGTCCACGAGGATGTTCGCCACGATCACGAACACGGCGGCGGCCAGCACGAATCCGATGATCAGCGGCAGGTTGCCCTGGTCGATCGCCTCGACCGAGTCCTGGCCGATGCCGCCGATCCCGAACACGGTCTCGACCACCACCACGCCGCCGAGCAGCGTGCCGACGTCGATGCCGAGCTGGGACACCACCGGCGTGAGCGCGGACCGCATCGCGTGGCCGAGCACCACCCGGTGCTCGGCCAGCCCCTTCGCCCGCGCGGTCCTGATGTAGTCCTCGCCGAGCGTCTCAAGCAGCGAACTGCGCGACAGCCGCGAGTACACCGCCGCCGACACCGTGGCCAGCGTGATCCAGGGCAGGATCATGTGCCCGATCCACCCGGTCAGGCTTTCCGTGGGGCTCACGTAGCCGTCCTGGATCCAGGTGAAGCCATGCTTGTTCAGCGGCAGGAACACGCCCCACAGCAGAAGCTGGCCGAGCACGAACGTGGGCATCGACAGCCCGGCCAGCACGCCCACGGTCGCCACCCGGTCGAACAGACTGCGGGCCCGCGTCGCGGACAGCACGCCCACCGAGATCCCGCCGGCCAGCCAGAGCACCACGCCCCCGGCAACCAGCGACGCGGTCCGGGGCAGGTCCTGGGCCAGGATCGTGGTCACCGGCTCGCCGGTGACGTAGGAGTAGCCGAGGTTGCCGTGCACCAGCCGGCCGGTGAAATGCCAGTACTGCAGGGGGATCGGCTGGTTCAGCCCGAGCTGCCTGGTGATCTGGCGCAGTTGCGAGGCGGTCGGCTCCTTGCCCGCCATGGACCTGGCGACCGAGATCGCCGGGCGGGTGAAGAACAGCAGGAAGGTGCCCAGCGTGACCACCCACAGCACGACCAGGCCGGACAGGGTGCGCCGGACAGCGAAGGCCAGCACGGTGCGCCCGCCGCGCAGGGACCGGGCGAGCCGGGCACGCCATGGCTCCTGCCGCGCCACGGCGGCCGGCGCGGGCTGGGACGGTGGCCGGCCACGCGCGATCGTAGCGCCTGAATCCCGGGCTGCCGCGGGGACGGGGGCCGGCGCCGCGACGGGGACGGGGGCCGGCGCTGCGACGGGCACGGGCTGCCGCTCAGAGGCTGGCGCGGGGACGGGGCAGCGGCGCGGCCGGCTCAGCCGGCGCCGGAGGGAGCGCGGCCGGCGCTGGGCGGAACGCCGCCTGCGAGCGCCGGCCCGGCCGAGCAGGCGCTCGGCGCCCGGGTCGAGTGCGTCCCTGATGCCGTCGCCGAGCAGGTTGAACGCGAGTGTGGTGATCAGCAGCGCGAGCGCGGGGAACACCAGGTACCACCAGGCCACGCTGTAGTAGTTCTGCGCACCGGCCAGGATGTTGCCCCAGCTTGGCGCCGGCGGCTGGACCCCGAGGCCGAGGAAGGACAGCGTCGCCTCGAAGATGATCGCCGACGGGATGGACAGCGTGGCGAGCACCAGCACCGGGCCGGCCAGGTTCGGCAGGATCTCGGTGAACATGATCCGCAGCGGCCCCGCGCCCAGCGACTTCGCGGCCTCGATGTAGTCACGTTCGCGCAGCGAGATCGCCTGGCCACGGACCACCCGGGCAATGCCGGACCAGGCGAAGAACGAGATGACCCCGATCACCACCGGCAGGCTCGGCCCGAGCACGGCCGCGAGCGCCAGGGCCAGCACGAGGTAAGGGAACGCCAGCACCGCGTCGACGAGCCGCGACAGGGCCGTGTCGATCCAGCCGCCGAAGTAACCGGCCGCCAGCCCGGCGCCCACCCCGAGCACCGTGCCGATCACGGTGGTCACCACCCCGACGAACAGCGAGATCCGCGCCCCGTAAAGGAGCCGGACGAGCAGGTCACGGCCGAGTTCGTCGGCACCGAGCCAGAACTGCGCGCCGGGCCCGGCCGGGGCCCCGGTGGCGGACAGCCCGGTGTCAGGGAACTGCTGGGCGGGCCCGTGCCCGGTGAGCGCGGCGAACGCCGGTGCGGCCAGGGCAAGCGCGGCCATGATCAGGATCACCGCGGCGCTGGCCACCGCGGCCTTGTCCCGGCGCAGCCGGCGCCACACCAGCCGCCACTGGCTGCGCGCCTCGACCGCCTGGGCCGGGTCGGACCTGCCCCCCTGGGCCTGCAGTTGCAGTTCGGTGACGCTCATCGGGCGCTGACCTGCCCGGTGCGCTGCGCGGCCGGCACGTCAGGGCGTCGGCGGGTTGAGCCAGATGTTGGTGAAGTCCCAGCCCTGCAGGAGGGTGGAGAAGTTGGCGGTGCCCGCGGTGGCGCTGTGTACCCGGCTGCTGGCGTACTGGGTGATCTGCCCGCTGATCAGCGGCACGATGGCGGCGTCGTTCATGGCCCGGGCGCCGGCCTGGCGCCACAGCGCGGCGGCGGCGGGCGCGGAGCCGGTCTTGAGCGCCTGGCCGATCAGGGTGCCCACGGCGGCGCTGTGGTAGCAGCCGGCGTTCACGGTGCCGAGCGTGCACGCGCTGCCGAACAGCGGCTGGATCAGCGTGCGGCCGTTGTTGCCGAACCAGTCGGGGAACCAGCTTCCGGTGGCCATGTCCCAGGTCCCGGGCTTGCCGGTCTGCGGGGTGTTGCCCAGGTCGGTGAAGTAGGCGCCGCCGCTCGGCTCGGGCATGCCCTTGAGCGTGATGCCGCACGCGCTCAGGCTGCCCTGGATCGACTGGAAGATCGTGGTGTCGCCGCTGTCGTTCGGGTACAGGTAGCCGAGCGTCAGCCCACGGGAGTAGCCCGCCGAGGCGAGCAGCGCCTTGCATTTGGCCGGGCTGCCCTGGCTGCCCGGGGTGGCGTACCTGGTGGAGGGCTGGTACCCGGCGCTGCCGGGCGGTATCGCGCCGGTGGTGATCTTGGCGACCGCTGGGCCGCCGCTGACCTTGACGATCGCGGCCTTGTCCACCCCGTACTCGATGGCCTGCCGGACCGCGAGCTTGCCCATCGCGCCGCCGGCGTTGGGGGAGCGCAGGTTCAGGATGATGTAGGGGCTGAGGTTGCTGCTCGGCCAGATCCGCAGCCGCTGGTCGTGGGCGGCCTGCAGCCCCGCGATGGCCTGCGACGGGATCCCCAGGTCGGCCAGGAACAGGTCCTGGCCGCCGGCCTGCAGGTCGGCCAGCACCGTCTGGTCGCTGCTGGTGCCCAGGGTCACCACGACCTTGGTCACGTACTGGTGCCGCACCGGGTCGGTGGACTGCCGCCACACCGGGTTGCGGGACAGCACGATCTGCTTGCCCGGCGTATAGGACGCCACCTGGTACGGGCCGTCGGACAGCACGTGCTGGTTGAGGCCGGCGCTGCCCGGCAGGTAGGCGTCGTATTCGGCCGGCCGGGCCGAGACGAACGGCAGCGCCATGATGTTGTTGAAGTCACCGGCCGGCTGGGTGAGCGTGACCCGCAGCGTCAGCGCGCTGGGCGCGGACAGCCCGGAGATCTGGTGGCTGTTCTGCCACGCCGCCACCGCGGCCGCGGTCACCGGCGGCGCGCCCTTGGCGGTGAAGTGCCTGCTCTCCGCGGCGCAGTAGCCGGCGAACCCGGCGATCGCCGAGGTGAAATAGGCCGAGTTCCCGACCGGGAACTGGCCCGGATTGCAGAACGCCTGGAATTCGCGGATGAAATCGGCGGCGGTCACCTGCCGCGGCGGGCTGGAGTTCCATTCCACGCCGCTGCGCAGATGGTAGGTGTACACCAGCCCATTGCCGGTGACCCCGCCATTGGCCGCGGTCGGCACCTGCGCCGCAATATCGGGCACCAGCGTGGTGGCGCGGGCCCAGGCGCCCCCCGGCGCGGTGGCCGGCGACGTCGTCGGGTAGGTGACAAGCTGCCTGGCATAACCGCGTTCCAGCTCGTAACCGGCGTAGTTGTAGGTCGGCACCGGGTCCAGCGAACCCGGCCCGGCATTGGAGATCACCCGCAGCGTGCCGCCGTACACCGGCCTGCGGCGGGCATGGCCGGATGAGGTCGCCGTCGAGCTGCAGGACACCAGCCCGCCCATTCCCAATGCCGCGACAAAAAGAATGGCAGCAGCCTTGACCAGCGGCTTCACCGGCACACCCCTCACAATCCGCGCGTCGCCCGGAACCCCTATGTGCCATGCCGAACCTGTACTTCCTACCACGAACGGCACGGCATACTCGGGGCCCGCGGGTCCCATTTGGGGCGCGGTTTACTGAGGGCGGCTCAGTCGAACGAGGGCTTGCGGTCCCTGGTCCGCTTGAGCTCGAAGAAGCCGTCCGCCTCGGTCACCAGCGCCAGCCCGTCGAACAGCCGCCCGGCGGCCTCGCCCTTGGGCGCCGGGGTGATGACCGGGCCGAAGATGGTGTTGCCGCGCAGGCGGATCACCGGCGTGCCGACATCGAGCCCGACGGCGTCGAAGGCCTCGTGGTGCGAGGCCTTGATCCGCTCGTCGAACTCGGTGCTCACCGCTGCCTTGGCCAGGTCGGCGGGCAGGCCAACCTCGGCGAGGGCCTCGGGGATCACCTCGGGGTCCTCCCGGCGGCCCTGGTTGTGCAGCCGGGTGCCGATGGCCGTGTACAGCGGCCCGAGGACGTCCGGGCCGCTGTGCTGCTCGGCCGCGGCGCAGATCCGGACCGGGGCCCAGGCCCGGCTCATCCGCTCCAGGTACTCCTCGCTCAGCCCTTCGCCCTCGTGCTGGGTGAGGTTCAGGTAGGCGAGCGACATGATCCGCCACTCGGTATGCACCGGCCGGACCTTCTCCACCTCCAGCATCCACCGGGAGGTGATCCAGGCCCACGGGCACACCGGATCGAACCAGAACTGCACGGTCTCGCGTTCAGCCGGCTGCGTCATGACCGCGCCAACAGCCGATGCCGTCCCGGCATTCCCGCCATTTCATGCGCTACGACGGCCGGCCATCGCGCGTCCCGTGACCGCGGCGTCGTCGTGGCTGCCAGGAGCAGCTCAGGCGTCCCTGCGGCGCAGCACCAGCGTGCCGGCCAGCAGCGCCGCGGCGGCCCAGGCGGCCAGCACGCCGAGGCCCGCCCACGGGCCGATCGGCAGGCTGCGCAGGCCGGTGCTCGCCTGGATCTCCAGCCCGGCGGTCATCGGCCCGATCTGCTGCAGGTGCCGCGCGATCCCGGGGCTGCCGGCCACCTGGGTCAGGATCGGGAACAGGTACAGCAGGCCGAGCACGGCCCCGATGGCTACCGCGGCGTCCCGCACCGCGGCGGCTACGCCGAGGCTGAGCAGCGCGATCAGGGCCAGGTAGAGCACGGTCCCGGTGGCGGCGCGCAGCACCGTCCCGTTGGCCAGTGACAGCACCGGGTACCCGTTCGCGGGGGTGTACCCGTGGCCGGGCAGGATCAGCCGCCCCGCCAGCACCGAGCCGAGGACCGCGAGGGTGCCGGCGGCCAGCGTGACCGCGGTGACCACGGCGGCCTTGGCGGCCAGCACCGCGGTCCGCCGCGGCATGGCGGCCAGCGTGGTCCTGATCATGCCGGTGGCGTACTCACCGCCGACCGCCAGCACGGCCACGATGGCCACGACCGCCTGGCCGAGGTAGGTCCCGGTGAGGCTGAGCTTGGTGACGTCGACGTGGCAGTTGGCCGGGGAGGAGCAGGACACGCTCGCCGATACCGCCGCGCTGATGATCACGGTCGCCGCGACCACGCCGATGAGCAGCCAGCCGGTTCCAGGCAGCGTGCGCAGCTTGGTCCACTCCGCGTGCAGCGCCGTTCTCATGCGTCCCTCCGCCGCAGCAGCACTGCGGCCAGGCAGAGGGCGGCCGCGGCCCACAGGCACAGCACGCCGAACCCGGCCCACGGCGCGAGCGGGAAGTAGCCGTGCTGCGGCGTGTAGACGTTGTTCACCTGCGGATAGGCCGGGACGTACTGCTGGATCGCGAACCCGGCGGCCGGGGTGACCCGCAGCAGCCAGTCCGCGGCGCCGGCGGGCAGCACGGCCAGCGGTACGGAGAAGAAGTAGATCACGACGGTGAGCGTGACGACCGCGGTGATGGCCCCCGCGGCATGCCGCAGGATCGTGCCAGCGGCCAGGGCCAGGACGGCGGTGATGGCGAGCAGCGCCGCGATCCCCGCCACCAGGCGCACCTCGGTGAGCGCGCTCATCGGGAACACGTAGTTGCCGTGGCTGCGCAGCAGGCTCGCACCGACCGGGATCAGCGGCGCGGCCCCGATGACTCCCGCCACGAACGTGACCGAGCCGACCACGGCCGCCTTGGCCGCCAGGACGCGGCCGCGGGCCGGGGCGGCGGCAAGGGTGGTGCGGATCAGGCCGCGCCGGTACTCGGCGGTGATGAACATCGCGCCCACCACGATCACCACGATCAGCCCGGCGAACGCGCCGACGAAACCGTCATCGGCGGGCCTGCCGATGTTCGTGGGGCCGGGCCCCGCCGGCGCGATGTCGCCGGAACCGGTCACCGTGAACGTGCCGCCCGTGGCGTGGAACCGGCCCGGCAGGGACGACGCCACCTGGGCGTTCGCCCCGATGCTGGCGCCGTGCCATCCGGCGCCGGGCGCTGTGCCCGGGAAGCTGACGTGGTCGAAGACCGCGGTGGCCACGGTGGGGCCGCTGTTCTGCGGCTGCACCCACGCGGGTGAGGTGACGAACGGCCCGGCCTGCACCGTCGCGGGCAGGCCCGCCAGGCTGACGGTGCCGACCCTGGTCCAGCGCGTGCCGTCGGCCGAGTCGTACCCGGTGAGCGTGTCACCGGCCCGGACCAGCCGCAGCCAGCGCGGCGACGCGGCGGACATGGCCCCGGGCAGGCCCGGTGTGTCGCCGGTGTAGTTGTACTGCATTCGCACGCCGTGATCGCCGGTGATCATCATCGCCGCATACGGCGAACCCTGCCGGGTGCTCGCGGTGACGATGATCCCGGCCTTGGCCCAGGGCTGGATGGCGGTGGTGAAGTTCTGCTCCGGGTTCGGCCCGGGCGCGATCCCGCCGCCAGTGGGCGATTTGCGCCCGGTCAGCGAGGTCACCCGCACGGTGATGCTGCCGTTCCCTGGCAGTGCCCGGTGCACGAAGTAGTAGCTGTCGCTGACCGCCTCACCGCCCGGCCCCACCGGGTTGGATGGCCTGCAAGGGGCCGGGGGGCCGCTCGGGCCGTTCGGGCCGACCGGCTGGCAGCCGGTCTGCGGCCCGGACGCGGCGTACAGCCCGACCGCGGCGGTCAGCGCCGCGCCGATCACCGTCGCGATCACCCAGCCGCGCACGGTCCGGAACTTGGTCCATTCGGCATGCACCAGCCGCCCGAAGCCGTCGCGGTTGCCAGCCTCGGTGCCGGAGCGTTGCATCGTCGCGGTCATCGCGTGACCCGCTCGGTCTCCTGGGCGCGGTACTCGACCGCGTCGCGGGTGAGTTCCAGGTAGGCCTCCTCCAGGGAGGCCCGGTGCGCCGACACCTCCGAGAACGGCACCGCGTGCTCGGACAGCAGCAGCACGACCTTCTCCGGCGCCAGCCCGGACACGGTCACCGTGGTGCCGTCGGCTGTGGCGGTGGCCCCGGCCCGCTGCAGCGCCGCGGCCGCTCGGTCCGGCGCCGTGGTGCGCAGCGTGACCCGGTCCCCCGATACCGCGGCCAGCAGGTCGCGGGTGCTGGTGTCGGCGATGACCTTGCCGCGGCCGACGATGACCAGGTGGTCGGCGGTGTCTTCCAGTTCGCTCATCAGGTGGCTGGACACCAGCACCGCCCGGCCGTCCGCGGCCAGCGACCGCAGGAACTTCCGCATCCACACGATGCCCTCGGGGTCCATGCCGTTGAACGGCTCGTCCATCATCAGCACCGGCGGGTCGCCCAGCATGGCGGCCGCGATGCCCAGCCGTTGCCGCATGCCCAGCGAGTAACCGCCGGCCCGACGCCGGGCCACCTTGTCCAGCCCGGCCTGGGCGAGCACCGCGTCGGCCCGGGCGGCGTCCAGGCCCTGGGAGTGCGCCAGCCACAGCAGGTGGTTGCGCCCGGTACGGCTGGGCTGCAGCGCGGCCGCGTCCAGCAGCGACCCCAGGTGGGTCAGCGGGCGGCGCAGGCCGCTGTACGGCCGCCCGCCGACCAGGGCGGTGCCCGCGTCGGGGGAGTCCAGGCCGAGGATCACCCGCATCGTGGTGGTCTTGCCCGCCCCGTTGGGGCCGACGAAACCGGTGACCTGACCTGGCTGGACGGTGAACGTCATGCCGTCAAGCGCCAGCGTCGGGCCGAAGCTCTTACGCAGCCCGCGTACTTCGATCGTTGCTTCCATCAGTCATCGTCCTTGTCGGTTGGCGGACGCTGCGTTCGTCAAACCGGTTGTATGCGACCGGCGGTGTCAGCACGGTGTCGGCCGCCGACACTGTGCTGACACCTGGTGGCTGTCATCGTTGGCCCAGGTCACCCCCCGCCTACGCTGAGCGGGAGGGCGCACTTACCGGAAAGGACCGCGAGCAAACCATGAGGGTGCTGGTCATTGAGGACTTCGAGGTGCTGGCCACTGCGATCGGGGCCGGGCTGCGCCGCGAGGGCATGGCCGTCGACGTGGCGCTGGACGGGAACGACGCGCTTGAGCACCTGGCGGTCACCAGGTACGACGTCGTGGTGCTGGACCGGGACCTGCCCGGGGTGCACGGCGACGAGGTCTGCCGCCAGATCGTGGCCGGCGGGTCGCAGGGCCGGGTGCTCATGCTGACCGCGGCCAGCACGGTGCGAGAGCGGGTGGACGGCCTGGGCCTGGGTGCCGACGACTACCTGCCCAAGCCGTTCGACTTCGCCGAGCTCGTGGCCAGGGTCCGCGCCCTGGGCCGGCGCTCCACGCCCGCGTTGCCGCCGACACTGGCGGGCGGCGACCTGACCCTCGATCCCAGCCGCCGGGTGGCGTTCCGCGCCGGGCAGCGCCTGGACCTCTCCCCCAAGGAGTTCGCGGTACTGGAGTGCCTGCTCGCCTCCGCCGGCCGGGTGGTTTCCGCCGAGGAACTGCTGGACCGGGCATGGGACGAGGCGGCCGACCCGTTCACCACCGCGGTGAAGACGACGATCCGCAGGCTCCGGGCCAAGCTCGGCGACCCGCCGGTCATTCACACCGTCCGCGAGGGCGGCTACCGGATCGGAGAGGCGTGATGTTCCTTTACCGCGAGGTGGCCGCGCTGCTCCGGTTGCGGCCGACCCTGCGCGGCCAGCTCACCTTGCTCTACGCCGGGCTGCTCGCCGCCCTGGGCGGCGTGCTGCTGTTGGCGCTCGTCCCGCTGCAAGGGACGGCCTCGGTCCAGCAGGGACCGCACGCGGCAGCGGTGTCCGCGGCGCTCAACGCCGCCATCCGCGAGAAGCAGATCATCGGCGCCATCTTGCTCCCGGTCGTGGTGCTGCTCGCGGTCGTAGGCGGCTGGCTGATCGCCGGGAGGCTACTGCGGCCGCTCCGCACGATCACCGCGACCGCCAGGGACATCTCGGCCAGCAACCTGAACCGGCGGCTGGACCTGGGCGGCCGCGACGACGAGTTCGCCGAGCTCGGCGAGACCCTGGACGACCTGTTCGGCCGGCTGGATGCGTCGTTCGAGTCGCAGCGGCACTTCGTGGCCAACGCCTCGCATGAGCTGCGCACCCCGCTGACGGCGGAGCGGACCCTGCTGCAGGTCGCGCTCGCCGACCCGGACGCGACCGTGCAGACGCTGCGCGCGGCCTGCGAGCAGGTGCTGGCCCTGGGCGATCAGCAGGAACACCTGATCGACGCGCTGCTCACCCTGGCCACCAGCGAGGGCGGCATCGAGCAGTGGGAGCCGTTCGACCTGGCGGCCACCGCCTGGCACGTGGTGACGATCCGCCGCGAGGAGGCGGAGCGCCGGGACGTCCACGTCGACACCAGGCTCGCCGAAGCGCCGACGGCGGGGGATCCGAGGCTGGCGGAAAGCCTGGTGGCCAACCTGGTGGACAACGCGATACGGCACAACTCCGCCGGCGGCCGGGCCGAGATCTCCACGGCCGCCGCCGGTGGTCAGGCGACCATCAGGGTCCGCAACACGGGGGCAGTGATCCCGCCCGAACGGCTCGCCCGCCTGTTCCAGCCGTTCGGCCGGGCCGACGGCGAGCGCATCCGGCACAGCGACGGGCACGGGCTCGGGCTGGCCATCGTGCAGGCGATCGCCCGCGCGCACGCCGCCACGCTCACCCCGCGGGCCCAGCCAGAAGGCGGCCTCGACGTCGAGGTGACCTTCCCCGGCAGGCCGTCCAGCCCGGCGGAAGACGGACCCATCGGGGATGGCCCCACGCCCTAATGAGTGTGGCGGCCGCGGCGGCGAGCCAGTGCGAGCACCGTCCTGCGGCCCGGGCCGGACACCGTGAACCAGGCGCCGAACACGGCGATGCCTGCCGCGATGGAGATCGCCAGGATGATCAGGCTGCCCTGACGGGTGTTGATCACCCCGGTATCGGCGGTCAGCGCGGCCGTTTCACCGTCACCCGGCGGCCCGGGCCGCGCCCGGCCCGCACCCGGGGCGGCGGGAGCCGGCGTGACGACGGGGAACAGCCGGGCAAGGCTGCCGCTCGCGGTTGGCGCGGACATGCCGGGCACGGTCCCGCGCGGCAGCGCCGAAGGGTGGGCGAGCGGCCCGATCAGGCCGGCGGCCCCGGCGGAGCTGTTGCCGCTCTGGCCCGGTGGCGCGGGGTCACGGTGCGACGGCGAGGGCGACGGTGACTTGGACTTGCCGGGTGAGGGCGACGGGCTCGGGCAGGGCGAGTTGTTCGGCGAGCCTGCGGGACCTGGCGAGGATGCGGGACGGGGCGAGGGCGACGGGCTCGGGCACGGGGACTTGCTCGGCGAGGGTGACGGGCTGGGGGAGGGCGACTTGCTCGGGGACGGCGAGGGCGACGGCGGCTTGCTCGGCGACGGGCTGGGGGAGGGTGCCTTGGTCGGCGACGCCGACGGCGACGGTGAACTGGTGGCACTGGTAGACGGCGACGGTGATGTGGAGGCCGCCGCGATGGTGCTGGGCAGGACCGCCAGCAGGACCCCGGCAGCGATCGCACCACCGCCCGCCATGGCGCGTGCCCTGGCTCGCGGCCGGGCAGGTATCAGCCTCCTGTGACGATCGCCACGGGGCTTCCCAGCGTTGCTGCGTGTGCGTGCTGCGGGGGTCATCACGGCTGTTTGGACGCATGCCCGGCCGCAACGGTTCCAAAACCGGGGATCACAGCGCGCCGGGCGGCCCGGCTCCTGGGCTGGCCGGGCACGGGTTACCGGTGCGCATCCCGGCGGTAGGCGAGGGGCGTAGCGCCAAAGTGCTGTTTGAACGCGCGGGTGAAGTGGCTCTGGTCGAAGAACCCCGCCTCCAGCGCGATCTGCGCGATGCTGTCGCCGGAATCCCGCAGCCTCGCCGCGGCCCAGGTGAGCCGCAGCCCGCGCGCGTAGGCCCCGACCGGGGTGCCGTAGCTGAGGCGGAAGACCCGGGCCAGGTGTACCGGGTGCACGCCGACCTCCGTGGCGATGTCGGCCAGCCGCAGGTTCTCCCGGAACCGGTCGTGCAGCAGCGCCCTGGCCTCACCCAGCCAGCGCGGCGGCCGCCGTTCCGCGCCGAGGATGCTTGCCTTCCGCAGCCGGGCGGCCAGGGCCAGCAGTTCCAGCACCAGCCCTTCCACGGCGAGCGGCGTGACCGCGTCGGGCATCCGCAACTCGCCCGCTGCCCGCCGCGCCACCGAGGCCACGCCCAGATCACGCAGGTGGTTGACCTCGCCGAGCACGCCGGCGATGGGTTCGAGCAACTCGGCGCGGCCCGGATCGGGCTGTACCGTCAGCACGTCCGCGCCCGCCCGCTCGAACTGGTTGCCGTGCGGTTCGCCGGGCGGCTCGGTGAGCATGGTGGACACCGGGCAGGGCCGGCTGGCGCCCCGCATCAGGCCGTCGAATGACCCGTTGAGTATCACCGCGACGGTGGCCCGCTCGTGAGTGTGCAGCGGCAGCCTGACCAGCGGTGGGAACCGCACCCAGGAGACCAGGAAGCCATCCACGTCTGCCCGGCGGGAGCCGCTGCTGCCGAGCGTCACCGGGACATGTCCAGCACCCATCGGAACCCCCTGCGCCCGGCGGTGGTTGGTTTCGTGCTACGCCGCTCGGACCGTGCAAGACGACAGCCGGTCAGAGGCTCATTGTGAGAGCCGCCGGGACAGATGTCGAGCCGAGGGAGTCCGATGTCCAGATTGAGATGGGCGGCCGTCCTCTGCGCCGCCGCGACCATGGCCCTCACCGGTGTGGCTTCGGCCGCGCCCGCGGCTGCCGCCGGGCATGGCGGCTCCGTCGCGGCCCGGGTCTACGGTCACACGTATGTGCTGCTCGGGCCGAGCGTGTTCGGCGTCACCGTGCAGCAGGACCCGCTCACCTATCACGCGGTCAGGCTCGCCGACGGCACCGTCCATGGCCGGTGGCGTTACGACTACTGGGAGTCCGGGCAGCAGACCACCTTCAGCGGCCCGGTGACCTGCATGTCCGTCAGCGGTAACCGGGCCTGGGTCGGCGGCCTGGTGACCGCGTCCAGCGACCCGGCACAGGTGGGCATGGGGGCGTGGTGGCAGGTGGCCGACAACGGCACCGGGCGCCACCCGGTCGTTCCCGACCAGACCACCTTCGTGGGGTTCGGCACGATGGCCCAGACCATCGCCTACTGCGATGGTGAGCCAGCACCGCACTTCATCTTCGATGTGCAGCTTGGCGGGGTACGGGTGCAGGAATCGGCCGGCAGCGGGTAACCCGGGGCCGTACCCGCGCACCGAATGCGCCCCGGCGCGGCCCTTCCGGGTCCTCGCCGGGGCGCCTGCATCGTCCCGCGCCGCGTCATCCGGTCATCGCAACGTGCTGATCAGGGATGCGCTGAGCGCGATGCCGAAGCCCGTGCCCGCCAGGCTGACGATCAGCCAGACGCTGGTCCGCAGCAGTTCGGCGCTCCGGGCGGCCGCCTGGGCCACCGCGCCCGTCCCCGGCACCGGCAGCATGCCCGGCTGGAACGTGGTGCCCGGCCCCGGCTGCAGGCCGCGCCCGGCGCTGCCGCCGGCGTAGAACCCCGCGGCGATCAGGGCGCCGAAGATGCCGACCATGATCAGGCGGATGTCCGCGCTTGAGCACTGGTGGGCGATGACGTACGGCCCGCCGCTGGCGCAGAAACCGCCGTCGGTCTGCATCACGTCCCGCATCCCGGCGACCAGGGCGAGCAGGCAGGCGGTGAACGCGGTCGCGCCGGCGAACGCCACCAGCGCCGCCATGAGCCGCTTGGCGCTCATCGGACACTCTCCAGATCCAGCCAGATGGCCGCCGGGTTCGACGGGTCCACCGAGGCCTGCAGGGTGAGGCCCGGCTGAAGCCTCCCGATCTGCATTTGGCTGACGCACTGCTGGGTCGTGGCCGGGTACGGGGGCAGCCCGTCGGGCAGCACGGTCAGGTCGAACTCCACCAGCAGGTCGAAGTTCATCATGCCGATCTGCCGCATCCCGGTGATCGTGACCGTGCGGCGCGTCCCCGCCGCGCCGGCCGTCCCCGCCGCAGCGGCGTTGGCCGCCCGGGTCTGGGCCGCCATCATCTGATTGGCGGCGGCCATCCGCGCCTGCGCGGCGGCCATCCGGTCGGCCACGGGCGGCATGGTCGCCTCGATCTGCTTCGCCTGCTTCTGCAGGTCGCGCATGCTCTTGAAGACGCCCATGTCAGATCGCCCGGTAAAGCTGGTTGAAGCGCTGCGCCACGGCCCGGTTCCGCTTGATCCGCTCGTTCCACCCCTGGTGGGCGGTCTGCCAGTCGGCGGCGGAAATCCCCTTGGAGGCCGCGATTTCCGGCAGTTTGGTCGGGTCGTAGCCGAACGCCGCGACCCCCTTGCTGACCGAGGCGAACTGCTCGATCGAGACACCGGCGATCGGGTCGAAGTCGGCGCCCTCGGCGAAGCCGCCGGGCTGTGCGCCCAAGGCCTGGCCCGCCTGCGCCTGATAGGCGGCCTGCTGGGCCGCGGCCATCTGCTGCGCCTGCGCGCCGAGCTGCTGCGCCTGCGCGACCATGCCGGGAGCGGCCTCAACCATGTCCCGCATGTCCTTCATCCGCTTGAGCATCCCCATTGGTATTACTCCCTGTTGCCAATTCGGGCCGCGCCGCCGCGGCCCGAGCCCCTGATTCCTTTTCGCGTACCGGATTGGCCCGCGCAGCAACATTTGTAAGCCGGGGGCCCAGGCAGGCACCTGAGTAGCGGCTACTCATCTCTGCGGTGCGGGGGCTACTCAGGGCAGGTGAGCAGCCCGCCGGTCCTGCTCAGCTCGGAGCCCGCTACCAGCGGATCCGCTCACTCACGAACGCAGCACGCGGGCCAGTTCCTCGCGGCTGGTCACGCCGAGCTTGCTGTAGGCGTTCTGCAGGTGGTTGTCCACGGTCCGCACCGACAGGACCAGCTTGGCGGCGATTTCGCGGCTCGATGCGCCGGCGGCGGCCATGCCGGCGACTTCCCGCTCGCGCCTGGTCAGGCGCTCTGTTTGCGTGCCGAACGATAGGCCCGGGGTGCTCACGTCCCCGCACAGCGCGGCGAGTTCCCCAGCCCGTCTGGTCAGGGCGCTCGCCTGGCGGAGGTAGCCGTCGGAGCGGTAAGCCGCCGCCGCGGCGAGGTACGCCTCTGCCGTGAGCAGGCAGGCGCCGAGCGCTTCGAGGGCATGCCCAGCGGCTTCGAGGTCTGGCGCGCTTCCCGTGGCCAGGGCGGCGGCGTGCGCCGCCAGCGCGGGTACCAGGTCGCCGTCGGTGATCTCCGCGAGCGCTGCCAGGCGCGGGGCTACCTGGGCCGGCTGCCCGAGGCGGGCGAGATCGTGCAGCACCCGGGCTTCGGCGATGCGCAGCTTGGCGCCTGCCGCACGGTCGGCGGCCGCCGCCAGGATCTCGCAGGCTCCGGACAGCTCTCCGGTGGCGACGTTCAGCCAGGCCCTGCCTCTCTCGATCAGGTCCGGCTCGTAGATCAGCATCGAGCCGACCGGCAACTCGTCCCGCTCGGCGGCGGCCGACGTGGCCCGGTCGGTGTGCCCGCTCATCGCTTCCGCCATGGCCAGGCCGGCCAGGCACCAGCGCAGCGCGGCCGGGTCGTGGATCTCGCGGTTGACCGATGCGGCGTCAAGGAACGCCTTTGACGCCCGGGTGAGCTGGCCTTGCTCGATCCGCACGAGCCCGGCCAGGAGCAGGTGCGTGGCCATCCCTTCCTTGTCTCCCGCGGCCAGGCACGCCTGGTAACCCGTCTTGGCGTCCGCCTCGGCCCGGTCGAGGTGGCCGCCCGCGGCATGGCCGAAGACCGCGCCGATGAGCTGTGCCTCGGGCAACTGAGGCAGCGTGCTGGCCCGGCGGTGGCTCTCCAGCCCCCGGTAGGCGACCGCTACGGCCTCCTCGCTGCGGCCGAGCATGGCCAGGGCGATCGAGGATACGTAGGCACCCCGGCTGATCATCACGTCGTCGTCGGTGTCGAGCAGTGGCCTCGCGGCGGCCAGGGCCCCTTCCAGATCGGGCTCGAAGACCTTGATCGTCGCGAGGCGGCCGAGCAACTGGAGCCGGGGCGCCGGGTCGGTGATGACCGCCAGGGCCTCGTCAAGGACCGCGGTGGCGGCGGGCACGTCGCCGAGCAGGTTGTGGAAGTTGTGCGCCCGCGCGTTGGCGATCTGGGCAAGTTCCGCATCGGTCCGGCAGCGCGGCACCATGGCGGCGAGTACGGCCTCGGCCTCGCCGTGCTGGCCGGAGCGGAACCTGGCCTCGCCGAGCACCAGGCCCGCGTCGACACCGCCGCCCAGGTCCAGTGCGGCCTGGGCGAGCCGCGCGGCCAGGTCCATGTCGAACATGTCGCTGGCCCGCCGTGCGGCCCGGCTCAGCAGCACCGGTTCCCCCGGCCCGCCCGAGTCGAGTTGCCAGCGGCCAAGCCGCAGCAGGTCCTCGCGCCGGCGCGCGCCGGTCGCCTCGATGGCGCTGGCCAGGGTCGCGGAGATCCGCCGTAGCCGGGAGCGGGGCAGGCTCTGCCGCAGCGCCTCGCCGTAGACCGGGTGGGCCAGCCGGGCCACCGTCCGCCGCCCGTCCTGGTACACCTGCACGAACCCCTGGGCTTCCGCGTCCTCCAGGCCGGCCACGTTGGTGATCTTTTCGAGAACCGGCATCCCGAGTGGCTCGCCGGCCGCGAGTAGCTCGATCACCGCGACGGTTCCCGGTGCCAGCCCGGACAGCCGGGACGCGACCAGTTCCACCAGGCGCCCGGGCGCGGTCAGCGGCCGGCTCAGCGACCAGATGCCGCCGGTCTCGGTCAGGGCGCCCGAGTCGACCGCGCCGATCAGCAGCTCGCGGAGGTAGAGGGCGTTGCCCTGGCTCACCTCCCACAGCCGCCGGACGCTGTTGATGGCGACCGGGCCGCCAAGCACCGCGGACAGCACCGCCTCGGTTTCCGGCTCGCCCCAGGTGGTGAGGTCGATCCGCTCGGCGAGGCCGTCCTTCCACAGCGCCGTCACCGGTTCCGGGGCCGGGCCCGGGGTCCGCAGGCTGGCCAGCACGCTGCAGGCCCCCTTCTGGACCAGTTGGTGGACCAGCGCGGCCGAGCCCTCGTCGAGGAACTGGGCGTCGTCCACGACCAGCAGCAGCCGGCGGTCGGGGCCGGCCCGGTCCAGGATGGCATCGCTGGCCTTGCGCAGCAGCCCGAGCAGGTCGCCGGGTGAATATCCGGCCTCGGGCAGGAATGGCGCGAACGGGCCGAATGGAATGGCCGCCGCGGCGCGGGAAGCGACCGCCTGGGCGGTGGTGAAACCCAGCCCGGCGGCCGACTTGGCGGCCTCGGCGGCGAGCCGGGTTTTGCCCACGCCTGGCGCCCCGGCCAGCACGAACGCGGCGGGTTCCGGGCGCTTCAGCTTCGCGAGGATCCAGTCCATCTCCGCGTCGCGCGACATGAGCGGGATCTCGCCGGTCAGTGGCTTTCTCACTGCCGGCTATTTTCGCATTTCGGGCAGGTCGCCGCCACAGAACGCGCGCGGTGCGCGGCGCTATTGCATCCAGCGCCCGTGCGCCCACCAGGTGCCGCCTGGGCCGTCGTAGCTGGTGCCCTCGCTCCAGATCAGGTAGCTGGTGCCGCGGCTGTCCACCGTGATGCCGAAGTAGTCGCCGTAGGGGAACCGGAAACCAGCCGGGCTCTTGTACGGCGCCCCGGATCCGCGGTCGGACAACCGGGCGGCGGGGCTCCACGAGCCACCGCCGTTCGTGGTCACCCGGTACCAGACGTTCCACGCCGTGGCGCCGTTGCGGTCGTCCTCCCAGGCGACACGGAAGTCACCGGGCCGCGGGCTGGCCGCCACCTTGGGGAAGTCGGCGCCCACCTTGGTCCCGCCCGGGCCCAGGGCACGCGGGGCGGTCCAGGACCGGCCGCCATCGGCCGAGGTGATCTCGTACGGCCGCATCGGCGCCTGCGCGGTGGCGTTCGCCGCGTAGGCGACCATGATCGTGCCCGCCGGGTCGATGGCCAGGGAGGTCTGCGCACCGTAGAAGTCGTTCGGGCAGTCCTTGGTCGGGCAGTGCGGCTGCTGCTGGCTGCGGGCCACGTACCTGGTCCGCCAGGAGCTGCCGCCGTCGCCGGAGGAGAGCACCGCGAGCAGGATGTCGCCCTTGGCGTTCTGGTGCTCGGCGCTCTCGGCGAAGTACACGCCGCCGTCCGGCGCGACGGCCCCTCCCTCGGCGAACCAGTACCGCCCGTTCGTGTTCGTCTTCACCGGTGTGGCCCAGGTGCGCCCGTAGTCGTGTGAGGCGGAGACGTAGGAGTCGCTGCTGTTGAAGGCGACGTATACGTCCCGGCCGCTGGGGGAGATCGCGATCCACGGCTTGTCGGTGAACGACAGATCGGCGGCCCGCCGGAAGTCGTGCAGCGCGGTCCAGGTCCGGCCGTGATCGTAGGACTTGGCGAACGTCACGTCCCACTGGTTCATCCACGCCGCGTAGACAACCCCGGAAGAGGAGACGGCGATCCCCGGGTCGTTCTGCCAGTGGGCCACCCTGCAGAACTTGCCGGGCGGGCACTGCCGCCTGGGCATGACGACGGCCTGGCGCCAGGTGAGCCCGCGGTCGGGCGAGGACCGGAACAAGATGCAGTGGTTCATGTCGGGCGCGCACACCCGCTGCCCGCCGTACTGCGTGGTCATCTGGTACAGCCACGGCGACCCCGGGGCCGCCGCGATGTTCGGCTCCCAGTCGTTGTGCGGGCCCCACAGCCGCTCGGTGGTGAAGCTTGCGCTGGTGTCCCTGTGCTCCGCCGCCACCGCTGCGGCCGGCGTCACCGCGCAGCACAGCCCGGCCAGTGCGAGTACGGCGCCAAGCGCCACGGCCCTTATTCCCATGCACCCTCCCGGCAGCCCAGCGGTGCAGGGGATTCTACGAGCAGGCCGCCGTCTCCGTCACCGGGTGGCGGTGTCGTAGCCGGGGGGTAACGTGCCCGGTATGACCAAGGCGCATGAGGTGGTCGCGGCCTACTGGGCAGCGGCGGAGGCCAGGGACTGGGCGGCGTTCGGTGTCCTGGTCGCCGACGACGTGGTCTACCGCGGCCCGCAGACCAGGGAGCAGGTGCGCGGCCGGGAGGCCTACCTCCGGTTCAACGTCGAGGGCTTCGACTACGACTGGCACATCGCGGTCCAGCGGATCATCGGCGAGGACCGGTACGCCGCGAGCTGGCTGGAGTTCACCAGCTCGAAGGGCACCCAGCCCGGTGTGTGCTTCTTCGAGCTGGACGACAACGGCCGGATCGCCACGATCACCGACTTCTGGCCCGACCCCTACGAGCTGCCAGACAGCCGCGCCCATCTGGTCGAGCGCTACTAACCGCCGGTCACCTGGATCTGGGCGCAGTCGGTGTAGCGGACCCGGCCGAAGTACATCACCTTGGCCAGCGCCCACCAGTGTGATCCGGGCCGCGCCCAGGCCGGCACCGTGACGGCGTAGTCCACGGTGACCGTCTCGCCTGCCTCTGCGGTGAACCCGCAAGTCCATGGTCCCACCTGGTGCCAGGTGCCGAACGGCGAGGTGAGCTGGGACTCGCCCCGGATCACGCTGGCGGTCCGGTTGTCCAGCCGCACGGTCAGCGCCGCGCGCTGGCCCGGGGCCACCTCGAGGACGGCGGGCTCCACGGCCACCTCCACCTCGGCTTCCCGCGCCTGCAGGTCGGCCACGAGCAAGGCGTCCCGCTCGGCGCGCGGCATGACCCGCGAAGGCAGGGGCGGCTCGCCGACGGTGACCAGCACCGCGTCCTCCAGCACCTCGCCGGGGCCGCCGGGGATCCGCGCGGCCACGAAGTACCGCCCCGGACGGGTGCCGGGCCGGGCCGTGACCGACAGCTCCCACTCCCAATGCGGGCAGCCGCCGTCGAGCGCGTAGCGCAGCGGCCCGGCGGCACCACCATCCGGCCCGGTCACCGCCAGCCCGGGCGGGACATCGAGCGTCACCTCGCCCGTCGTGCCATGGCCACCGGCGACCGACACCTGCAGCGGGCACGACCCGGGCTGCCGGGCGGCGGCGGGGTCGGCCAGCGTGACGTGGCCGGGGGACAGGTGCACGGTGACCGGCAGGTTCCCGGCCGGCGCCGGGCCCTTGCCGTGCAGCCAGTACCGGGTGAACACCGGCTGGACCAGTTCCATCCCACTGCCGCCCGCCGTCCCCGGCTCGGCGAGGCCGCCCGGGCCCGGCTGCGCCGCCACGGTAATTAGGCCCGCCGGGGGGACCGCGACCAGCGCGCGGCCCGCCTCGACCCCGACCGCCGCGCCGTCGCCGTGCTCGGTGAGGTCGGTCACCCGCGCGGCCGTGATCCCGCCCAGCAGGCTGACCTGGGCCCGGCCCGGCTCCGCGGGCAGGCCGCCAGCGTCCCGCAGCCGGATGGTCACGCCGCCGTCCCGCCGAGGCCGGCCCGGCTGGCCGCTGGCCAGCGGATTGCCGCGCGGCTTGAGCGCGGACAACATGGCGGCCGGGCGCACCCGGCCTGGCGTGCTGACCTCGGCCAGGCTGGCCGAGGCGGGGAGCGGGCCGTCATGGCTGCCCGTCTCGACGGCGAGCAGGTCGTGGTTGTACTCCTGGCCGGCCACGACGAAGCCGGCGTCGCGCCAGTCGCCGGTCCCCGCGGCCAGCGCGTACCGGAACTCGTGGCTCCAGTGCTGCCAGGCGAAGCTGCTGCCGTCGCCGGGCGTGCGCCGTGGCCCGTCGATCCACACCCCGGCGGGCCAGGCACTGGAGGCCCGCATCAGCCCGATGTGCAGGGTGCCGTCCGGGGTGACCAGGCTGCTTGGCGTGCCCTGGTTCAGCAGCGCCACGCTGTGCGTGCCGAGCAGCCGGTCTGGCAGCCCGGCGTCCCCCGGCGCGCCCCCGGCCAGGTCCGCGTCGATCACCGCGTCGGCCAGGTCGGCCGTCAGTGCTGAGACGGCGGCCGGCAGATCCGGGCCGGACACGATCAGCACCGGCAGGTCGCGGTCTCCGCGGACGTCCGCGCTCGCGGTGAACGCCTCCGCGCGGGGACGCGCCGCCGGCACCCAGACCCGTGCCCCACCCGGGGCGGCCAGCCGCGCGGCGGCACCGGTCCCCACCGGGCCGAGGCCGGCCAGCAGCCGGGCCGTCCACGGATTGACGTCGGGGCCGCCGATCGCGATCCGGAAGTCCGGCAGGTTCGAGTCCAGGTCGAGCGCGCCGTAACGCGGGCCGTCGGCCCGGGAACAGGTCGCCGTGACCCCGGCGGCGGCCAGCGCGGCGACCAGTGCCCGGACGCCGGCCCTGAACTCGCCATGAATGTAAGATTCGTGCCCCTCCAGGGGCCTGGTCGTCACATCCACGCCCCGGCCCGTGCCGGGACCGTCGGGGACGATGACCTCGGCCACGCCCGCCGCCCAGGTGTGGCCGTCCGCGGACACCCGCACCGCGGTGCTCAGGCCGAACCACTCGCAGGCCGGGTTGTCCAGGGTGTAGGCGTCCTGCGCCACATCGGAGTCGGCCACCCCGAACGGGCGCGCGACCACGGCGGTGGCGCACTGGAACACCGGGAGCCCGCCGGGCACGTTGGCGGGGAAGCGGACCCGCAGCAGCCGGTCCTGCCCGATCGACCCGTCCACGTGCGTGCGGAACTCCACCCGGTCCAGGCCGTCCCACAGGAGGGTCTCCTGGGTGATCCGCAAGTCCCCGAGGGGGAACCGCGCGACCAGCCGGGAGCCGATCGGGCAGCGCTGCGCCGACACGCTCGCCGGGACGCCGCCAGAACCGGACCCCGGTCCCTGCGGGCACAGCAGCCACGGTCCCTCGCCCCAGCGGGGATGGGCGGGGTACTCCTGCGTGAGGACCAGTTCGTTGCCCAGGCCGCGAAGCAGCACGGTGCCCGTCCGCTGGTCGAGCACCTGCGCCAGCCCACCACCCCGGGCCGGGTCCGCCGTCACCTCGAACGTGTCGTTGGCGATCACCGTGCCCAGCAGCGCGGCCCAGCCCGCGGCCGCCGCGCCCGGGTCAGCCCCGGAGCCGGGCTCGGCCGGGGAGGCGGGCGCGGCGGCGGCGCTCACCCGGTAGCTGCGGTAGCCGAGCGCGGGCACCTCCGCCAGGAACGTGATCCGCACGCTGGCCAGGCTGTCGTCGGTGTGCCGCCGGATCCCCTCGGCCAGGAACGGCACGCTCGCGCCGGTCTCGTCGGCCAGGGCCAGCCACGCCGGGCCCGGCGCGGCAAACTCCAGGGTGCGGGCCGCCAGCCCGGCCCGGGGCCACGACAGCGTGTTGAACACGACGACCGTGCGGCCGTGCGGATCCACGCTGGGGCCGGCCGTTGCGTAATGCTGCCTCGTATTGACCAGGCCGGCCAGGAAGCCCGCCGCCTCCTCGCGCACCTGTTCGCCCCGTTCGAACGCCTCCCGCCACCCGCCGAGCAGGTCCAGGTACACCTGGTCGGACTCGGTGCCGGTGATCGCGTCGTGGTGCGCGCCGAACACCAGTTGCCGCCAGGCCTTGTCCAGCGACTCGGCCGGGTACCCGGCGCCGGCCAGCCAGGCCAGCGTGGCCAGCCGCTCGCCGTCGGACACCGCCACCTCGGCGGCCCGCTGTGCCTGCTTGGTGTCGATGTAGGACACGTCCTTGCCCGGGTACACCGGGTTCATGTCCCTGGTCTGCGGGGTGAGCCAGATCCCGCGCTCGGCGGCCTCGGCGCGCACCGCCGCGAAGAACTCCCGCGGCAGCCCGGTCACGCACCGCGGCCACACGTAGCGGGCCGCGAAATCCCGGTGGACCGCGGTCGCCCACCGCGGCGGGATGACGTGGTCGGCGCCGACCGGGAGCAGCACGTTCCTGGTCGCTGCGACCGGGGCGAGCAGGGCAAGCTGCCCGAGCGCCTCCTGTTTCGCCGCCTCCAGGTCGGCAGCCTGGTGGATCACCCAGCCCGCGCCGTAGTGGTTGGCCATGTAGCTGGTCAGCAGCCCCCGGCCGTCGGGGGAGATCCACTCGAACTCGCTGGGGAACTGCATCCTGGTGTTGTCGCCGACCGTGCGCCACGGGCCCCACTGGTGGAACGGCCCGCGTGCCCAGGCCGACGCGGTCATCCCGGCCGCCGCCATCAGCCCCGGGTAACCGGGGTCGTGGCCGAACGCGTCAAGCGCCCAGGCGACCGACGGGTCCGCGCCGAGCACGTCCCGCTGATGCCCGAGCCCGTAGATGATGTTGCGAATCGTGGACTCGGCCGAGGTCAGGTTGGTGTTGGGCTCGTTGTAGGCGCCGCCCACGAGTTCCGCCCGCCCGGCCGTGATCAGTTCGCGCAGTTCCGCACGGTCCTCCGGGTGCGCGTCGAAGTACGGCTTGAGGTAGTCCACCTCGGCCAGCACGAACTTGTAGTCGGGATCATCGCGGGCCGCGTCCAGGTGCAGCCGCACCAGCTCGAACGCCGTGCGCACGTCCGGCAGCCTGCCGTCCTCGCCCGGCATCGTGAGCCCCGCCTCGGTGAACCCGCCCTGGGTGTTCCACCAGACCGGGTCGTAATGAAAGTGGCAGACCATCCATATCGTCCACCCCGGCTCGGCAACGGTGATCTCGCCTGCCTGCTCGGCCCGCGTGCCGGGGCCTTCCGCGATCGCCGTCACGCCCAGCTTGCTGCCCGGGCCGTGCGGCGCGGCCACGGTCACCGGGACCTCGACGGACCGTTCCGCGCCCGGCGGCACTTCGTCGATTCCGGCCGGCCGGGACGTGGTCACCCCGGGACCCTCGACCCGCACGTGGACCGGGCCCCCGCCCTCGCCTGGTGGGCCGCCCGCCACCGTGACCCGCACGACCTGGCACGGGCCTCGGTCGGTGCTGACGAACAACGGGGTGGACTGCGCCTGGACGATCCGCATGACCTCATCGTCACACGTCACGGCCCCGGCTCCGCCACCTGCCGGGCCCATTCCGGCGGGCTGGCCTGGCCCGCGGCGGGGCGGCCGCTAGCTTGCCGAGGTGGGGTCGGCCCGCTGGCGGGTGTCGATGCCGCGGCCGTGGCCGGGATGCCGGGCAGCGACGTGGACCTCGCACGATCTTGTGTGCGCGACGTACAGCCGCAGGGCGCCGTCGCGCAGGTCGGCGGGCGTGAACCGGTGTGCGCCCGCGGTGGTACGGAAGGCTTCGGGGCAGACGGCGTCCAGTTCGTCGTCGCGTACCGCTTCGGCGCTGGCCATGATGTAGACGGCCTCGCCCTCGCCGGCGGGCGCGGTGGAGTCGAAGATCACTATCTCGGCCTCGGGGCGCTCGGCCAGGTTGCGCGAGTGCTGGGCTTCGGGCGAGGAGACCCAGTAGAAGTCCGAGTACCGTGCGGGGGTGTAGTAGACCGGCGACAGCCGCGGCCGGCCGTCGGGGTCCGCCGTCCCCAGCGTCATGTAGTGGTTGTTTTCGATCACTCGCCGCGCCATCGCGTCCAGGTCGGGATGGCCGGCCGTCGGCGGGCCGGACCTTGGCGGGGTTCGCAGGTAGGTGATCGCGAGGTCGTCCTCCCAGCCTGACCCGTCACGGGATAGCTGGCCCCGGCCGGCGATCGTGTCGCCGTCGTCGCTGAGGGTGCCGGTGAACCGCTGGCTGAACCCGGGCGCGTCGCGCCAGAACCGCCACTGGGCGTCCTCGAGGGTGACCGCGTACACCCGGTACACGCCGCGGTAGTCGAAGTAGTGCATCGACAGTTGCCCGCCGGTCACACCCGTGACCGCGATCGCGTCGGGGATGTCCGGGTGGTCGTAGTGCCAGCGCTGGATCAGGAACCGCCGGCCGTCCAGCCACTCGAACGTTGCGTGCCCGTGCACGACGGCGCCGGGTAGCAGCGGATGGGTTGCCTGCGTCGTCCACCTGCCGATAAAGCGCTGCCAGCCGTGTAGTTCGGTGGGGGGCGTGGGTGACTGCATCGGTCTCTCTTTCGGCGTCATGGCCCGTCTTCTTATCGGACGTTCCCGGTGGCGGAAGTCATCGGCCCGGCCAAGGTCTCAGTTACGTGGACTCAGGCAGGGGCGTTACGCCCCTCCTGTTCGCCTACGTACTGGAGGAGCTGTGTCGGGCCGTTCGTCGTTGGCGGCTAGGGGCTGGCGGAATACCTGGAGGTCTGCGAGTTGCGCGGCGTGGATCCGGTGGTGGCCGGCCGCCGACGTAGCGCTGGTCAGGACAGCAGCTGGACTACGCCGCTGACCGCCAGGTAGGCGCCCAGGATGAGGCCGGTGTAGGCCATGAGCTGGCGGGCGTGGCCGAGCAGCCAGTCCTGGGCATTGTGGAGCGCCGCCTTGGTGGCCTCAGGCCGCAGTTCCAGGAACGCGAACGGGATGATGATCAGCAAGAACTCGATCAGGACGAACAGGATGACGCCAACGACCTGGTTCGCGGTCGAGGGCATCACTCCAGACAGGTGATATCTTTAGGTTCTATTTACTTTCTCTTGACCAGACGCGGTGACAGCCATCTCGATCCCTCAAGTCACCGGGCAAGCGTGCCGGGC
>Ga0070709_10000303_pt1 | contig 31301 bp, 28 predicted proteins | sample LARL51metaG_FD_65449 | JGI IMG/M metagenome (GOLD analysis project Ga0070709, IMG submission 65449) | Corn, switchgrass and miscanthus rhizosphere microbial communities from Kellogg Biological Station, Michigan, USA - LAR L5-1 metaG | ecosystem: Host-associated > Plants > Roots > Rhizosphere ... | reverse complement strand
AGGCCGAGCAGGATGTGCTCGGTGCCGATGTAGTTGTGGCCGAGCTGCAGCGCCTCGCGGAGCGAGAGCTCCAGCACCTTCTTGGCCCGGGGAGTGAACGGGATGTGCCCGGACGGAGCCTGCTGGCCCTGGCCGATGATCTCCTCGACCTGCTGGCGCACCGCCTCCAGGCTGATCCCCAGCGACTCAAGCGCCTTGGCCGCGACGCCCTCGCCCTCATGGATCAGGCCGAGCAGGATGTGCTCGGTGCCGATGTAGTTGTGGTTGAGCATCCTGGCCTCTTCTTGAGCCAGCACCACAACCCGTCGGGCCCGGTCGGTAAATCTTTCGAACATCTCGCGCTCCTCACAGAGCGGACGGTATAGGCCTGGGAGGTCCGGCCTCACCCTTCCGCATGCTAGCCAGATGCCGGGACTCCGCCGTCCGCGCACCTCGCACACAGAAGACGTTCCCCGACAACGGGCCTTCATCCCATCCAACCCTCTGAGGGGGCGCAGGTGTTCCGAGTACGCCGCAAGCGAACGGCCCGCTGCCGGTCAGGCAGCGGGCCGTTCGGCGAACCCCGCGAAGCATTCCGTATCGGCAGCCGCGGCCGGTCAAGCCGCCCGGTGCTCCGAGCTGAGGTCACCGTTCGCCATGACGACGCAATGACCACCGCGGGCTGCGCGCTTCCGCCCTCTAGAGCGGTCCCCATGCCTCGGCTCTAGTGGGTGGCTTCGTACTCTTGAATGATCGTGGCCGGAATGCGCCCGCGCTCGCTCACCTTGTATCCGCGCTGCTTCGCCCACGCCCTGATTTCTCCGCTGCGCTCGCGGCCGGGGCCGGTACGCGACCGGCGCCGACGTCCGCCCGCACTCGCCCGCCGCGCGTGGTCCGCGTACTGGCCGACCTTATCGCGCAGTTCCTTGGCGTGCTTGGAGCACACATCGATCTCGTAACCAGTGCCGTCAAAGGAGAACTGAACTGTCTCCTGACCCTCAACCTCCCCATCGTGGGGAAGGTCGCAGACGACCGTCACCTTCACCTTCTGTGCCATGGGGGCATGCCCTTCCGCTGGGGTAAGAATATTTAGGCAGCAAACAATATACCCGGTTAGTTGTCTTTGACAATTCCTGGTGTGCAGAATCAGGTATGAGTTGCAGTTGCAAGGCGACGCCAGCGGTACGGAAGATTGCCGTGACTCTCCGTAATCAGGATGTGGATATGAGGCGTGAAACCGGGAAGGCCAACTATCGAGGCTAGTCTCGCGAACGCCTTACTGCCTGCGGATCAGCCATCTCTTCACGGTCAGATGTAGCCGCCGCCGTGGCATCTTCGGGTTCGGGAATCTCGCGGCCTGCCGATATATCCTCTGACGACCCATCACCTTCCCGGTTGCGCCGCCTGGGCGCCATCTCGCGGCGCAGCAGGATGACCACTCCAGCGAGGAAGGCGGCGCACACGACCAGCGATGGGGTGAGTACGGCCAGATCCTGCACCATGCCGCGCTCCTTCCCGTCTGTTCCCGCCGGATAACCCAGCCACTACCCCGGCCACCTCGGGCGCATCGGCGCCGGAGTTAAGTCGCGGCCCGGTCTGAGCCATCTGTACCTGCCATTGTCGCGCACGGCGCAAACGGCGGGGTGACCAGCATCTGTCGGGGGCACGTGGCAGGATCGGCTGCGGGGGCACCTCCCCGGCAGCGGCACAACTGAGCGATGGCGGCATGTTCCACGCAGATCTGCACGTTCACTCCAGGTTCTCCCGCGCGTGCAGCAAGGACTGCGACATTCCGCACCTGGCCTGGTGGGCGCTCCGGAAGGGGATCACCGTCGTCGGGACCGGTGACTTCACCCACCCCGCGTGGGCCGAAGAGCTCAAGGAGTCTCTGGTTCCCGCCGAGCCCGGGCTGCTGCGGCTCCGCCCGGATCTTGAGCAACAGCTGAGGCGCGAAACTCCGGCCAGTTGCCTGCGCCCGGTCCGCTTCATGCTGTCGGTGGAGATCTCCACCATCTACCGTCGCGGGGACCGCACAAGAAAGGTTCATCATCTGCTCTACGCCCCGGAGTTCGAGGCGGCGGACCGCATTACCAAGGCCCTTTCCAAGATCGGCAACCTGGCTTCTGACGGACGGCCGATCCTCGGTCTTGACTCTCGGGACCTGCTCGAGATCACGCTGAACGGCGGCCCCGGATGTTACCTCGTGCCCGCGCACGTATGGACGCCCTGGTTCGCCGCGCTTGGATCAAGATCCGGATTCGACAGTGTCGCCGAGTGCTATGCGGATCTCGCCGATCAAGTTTTCGCCATAGAGACCGGCTTGTCATCGGATCCGCCGATGAACTGGATGTGCTCTGCGCTCGACTCCTATCGCCTGGTGAGTAACTCGGACGCGCACTCTCCGCCGATGCTTGGCCGCGAAGCGACGACCTTTAGCACCGACCTGGATTACTTTGCCATGGCGGACGCGCTACGAACCGGCAACGGCCTGGCCGGCACGATCGAGTTCTATCCGGAAGAGGGCAAATATCACCTGGACGGCCACCGTAAATGCAGCGTACGGCTCGAGCCGGAACAGACCAGGGATCACGGCGGGCTGTGCCCGAAGTGCGATAAGCCATTGACGGTGGGAGTGCTGCACCGGGTGGCCCGGCTGGCCGACCGCCCGGCCGGTTACCGGCCTTCCCGGGCGCCCGCGAGCACGAACCTGCTCAGGCTGCCGGAGATCATCGCGGAGATCATGTCGGTGGGATCGCACAGCAAGCGGGTCAGCGCCGAGGTGGGCCGGCTGGTCGCCGCGCTCGGGCCGGAGCTCGACATCCTGACCGACGTTCCGTACGACGAGATCACCAGGGTGGGCGGCGCCCTGATCGGCGAGGCCGTCGCCCGGCTGCGCCGGGGCGAGGTCATCAGGGAGGCCGGCTTCGACGGCGAATACGGCACGATCCGGTTGATGCGCCCGGACGAGCTCCAGGCGACCGGGACGCTCTTCGACCTGCCGACTCCGAGCCCGGGAAACGGCGACATGACCGAACGGCTGGCACCGGACCGCTCCGCCGCGACCCCGGCCGCCAACGGGGGGAAGAGTCGGTCCACGGTCGGCGCCGGCGGTCAAGCGGCCCATGGAGCCGACAGCAAGCCGAGCGACGATGCGGACGGCGCGGCGACCCGCGAAACCGGCGGCCGGGCGGGCCGAGATGCTGACGGCCAGGCGTCCCGCGAGACAAGCGCCCAGGCCGGCGAGGATGCACACAGCCAGGCGACGCCCGGAGCGGGCAGCCAGGCGACGCCCGGAGCGGGCAACCGGGCGGGCCGCGGGACAGGCGGCCGGGCGGGCCACGGCCGGGGCGCGAGCGCGCTGCTGGACGGGCTGGATGCACAGCAGCGCGCGGCGGCGACCGCACCCGGGCCCGTGTTGATCGTGGCCGGACCGGGCACCGGCAAGACCCGCACGCTCACCCACCGGATCGCGTACCGGATCTCCGAGGGGCGGGTGCGGGCCGGGCAGTGCCTGGCGCTTACGTTCACCCGGCGGGCCGCCGAGGCGATGCGGCAGCGGCTGGCGGCCCTGGCCGGGCTGCGGTCCCAGGAGATCACCGTCACCACCTTTCACGGCCTGGGCCTGCAAATCCTCCGGCAGAACCATGCGGCCGCCGGGCTCGACCCTGACTTCGGCGTGGCCGACGAGGCCGCCACGCTCGCGGTGGCCGCCGAGCTGGCCGGATCCGCCGTGGCCGGCCGACGGATGCTTGCGCGCATGCCCGGTGACGCGGGCGCGCGGGCCGCGGTCGCGGCGGCCCTGGAGGCACGCGGCCTGGTTGATTTCGACCGCCTGGTGGAGCTGCCCGCCGCCTTGCTGGCCCGGGATCCGGAGCTGGCGTCGGCGCTGCGCCAGCGCTGGCCGAGCATCAGCGTCGACGAATATCAGGACATCGACGAGCGCCAGTACGAGTTGCTGCGGCACCTGACCGGGGATTCGGCCGCGGGCGGCGACCTGACCGTGATCGGGGATCCGGACCAGGCCATCTACGGGTTCCGCGGCTGTGACGTCGGCTTCTTCCTGCGGTTCGCGGCCGATTTTCCGGCTGCCACCGAAGTCGAGTTGACCACGAACTACCGGTCGGCTCCGGGCATCGTGACCGGTGCGCTGCAGGCGGTCGCGCCCAGCACCCTGGTGCCGGGCCGGAGGCTGCGTGCTGCCTGCCCGCCGGACGGTGGGCGCAGCTGGGCCACGGCCGGCGGGCGCACGACGGCGGCCAGCGGGCGCACGACGGCGGCAGGCGGACGCACGAGGGCGGCCAGCGGGTACACGATGGCGGCAGGCGCGCGCACGAGGGCGGCCGGACGCAACGCGGCGATCACCGTGCACGAGGCCCCCGACGAGCGCGCGGAAGCGGAATGGATCGCGGCCGAGATCGACCGGCTGCTCGGCGGCGCCTCGTTCCACTCGCTCGACAGCGGCCGGGCGGACGGGCAGGGCCACGGCGGGCTCGCCCTGGCCGACATCGCGGTGCTGTACCGCACCGACAGCCAGGCCGGACCGCTCACCCAGGCGCTCACCCGAGCCGGCTTGCCGTTCCAGAAGCGCTCGCACGACCGGCTGGCGGGCCGGGCCGGGGTGGCCGAGATCGTTCGGGAAATGCGCCTGACCGAGGCCGGCCCGGCCGCGGCGGGGACTGACCGCCGCGCGGTCGGGGACCGGTTGCGGACCGGGGTGCGCCGGCTGGCCACGGGTGCGCCACCTGCGGTCGCGACCGACATCCGCGCCGCGGGCGAGGTGCTGCGGCCGCTCGCCGACCGTTGTGACGGCGACATGCCGCGCTTCCTGACCGAGATTGCCGTCGGCGCGGAGGCTGACGCGCTTGACCCGCGCGCCGACGCGGTCCCGTTGCTCACCCTGCACGCCGCGAAGGGCCTGGAGTTCGAGGTGGTCTTCCTGGCCGGCTGCGAACGCGGCTTGCTGCCGTTGTGGCTCCCCGGTGCCGATCCCGGGACCGCCACCGACGAGGCGGAGGAGCGACGGCTGCTGTTCGTGGGCATGACCCGGGCGCGTTCCCGGCTGCTGCTGAGCTGCGCCGCGGTACGGACGCGATACGGCGCCAGCCGGCCGACCGGGCCGTCGGCCTTCCTGGCCGCTATCGACCCCGAGCTGCTGGCCCGTGACGTGCCGCCCGGGGCCCGTCCCCGGGCGGCACGTCAGCTCCGGCTGCTGTGACCGACGGGCCAGGCGAGCAACGCCGCCCATCACGGAGCCAGGGTCGCCTACAAGCGGAGCAGCATCCTGGTGTTGCCGAGCGTGTTCGGCTTGACCGAGTCCAGGTCGAGGAACTCGGCCACGCCCTCGTCATAGGAGCGGAGCAGCTCCGCATACACCTCGGCGGAGACGGGAGCGGCCTGGATTTCCCCGAACCCCCGCGCGGCGAAGAAGTCCACTTCGAAGGTGAGCACGAAGACGCGTCGCACGCCCAGTTCGCGGGCCGCGGCGACCAGCGCGTCCACGAGCCGGCGGCCGATGCCGTGCCCGCGGCAGGCCTGGCCCACGGCCAGCGTGCGGATCTCCGCCAGGTCCTCCCACATGACGTGCAGCCCGCCGCAGCCTGCGATCATCCCGCCCGCCTGCTCGGCGACCAGGAACTCCTGGATGTCCTCGTAGAGCGTGACGGTCGGCTTGTCCAGCAGGCGGCCAGAGGCCACGTTGGCGTCGATCAGCCGGCGGATGGCCCGCACGTCCCCGGTCCGCGCGCGCCTGACCGTGTAGTCCATTGCCGCACCTTAGTGGGCGGCCCCGCTTGCCAGGCGAGGCACCTCACCGCTCACGCGCTGTCAGGGATCCGGGCCGGATGCTGACGACATGGGCCGCCGCGGCGGAGCAGAATCGGACAGGCGGCACATTCCCGGATGACGGGCGGCCAAATAGACCACCGGAATGGCCGGGAATCCGGCAAGATTCGGCCGTTTTGCCTCGCGACCCACACTGGCTCCATTAGTCTCCATCGCTGATAAGCGATCACCGGTCCGGTCCCGGCGAGTGATCGCCGACCCGCCGAGTCCGCGGAGCGCGGCCAGCGCTCCCGGAGCCCGGGAGCCATCCTCCCCGGGGTGATTCCTCGTGCCGTGTCCGCCCGCCCGGGTGCGGCGCGCGGTGGGCCGCACAGGCCCGAGCCCTCAGCTCACCCGGTAGGCGGCCAGGAGAGGAGAGTCTGTGGAGCGCTTGCGTCTCGGCAGGCCCGCCGGGCCGAGGTCGTTGCCCCGCCGTCCCGGCTTCCTGTCTCAACGGGCCTGGATCCGGACCATCGTCGTGGCGGCCGTCCTCGCCGCGGCCAGCCTCACTCTGCCGAGCGCTCTCGGCACCGCGGCGCAGCGGACGTCGCCGCCGACCCTGAAGTCCCTCATCGCCCAGGCGAAGAAGCTCCAGGACCAGATCAACGCGCTCAGCGAGCAGTATGACGGGCTTCGGATCCAGCTGGCCCAGGCCCGCCAGGCCGAGCGCATCGCCGCCGCCACCGCGGCCCGGGACGCCGGCGCGCTCGGCGCGGGCCAGGCACAGGTGGGGCATCTGGCCGCCGAGAGCTACATGGCGGGCAGCGTCGATCCCACGCTGCAGTTCATCACGAGCAGCGACCCGCAGATAGTGGTGGAACGGGCCGCGATCATCCAGCAGCTCGACCGGCAGAAGGGCGCCCAGGTGAGCGCGCTGACGGCGGCGGAGAACACCGCCCGCCGGGCGCGGGCGACCGCAGCTCAGCAGGCCCACGTGGTGGCCGGCCTGGTCAAGCAGATGCAGAGCAAGACCAAAGTCATCACCGCCAAGATGAACAAGCTGAACGGCGCGGCGTTCCAGCAGGCGATGGCCGTCTTCAACCGGACCGGCTCGTTCCCCCTGGTCAAGATCCCGGGCGGTAACACGCTGGGCGAACGGGCGCTGCGCGCGGCGCTCAGCCAGCGGGGGAAACCGTACGTGTGGGGGGCGGCCGGCCCGAACGCCTACGATTGCTCGGGCCTGGTCATGTGGGCCTACGCACAGGTGGGCGTCCACCTCGATCACTTCACCGGTGACCAGTGGCAAGAGGGCGAGCACATCTCGCGCAGTCAGCTCCGGCCGGGTGACCTCATATTCTTCTTCGCCACCATCAGCCACGTGGGCATGTACATCGGCGATGGCCTGATGGTCGACGCACCGAGCGCCGGGCAGGACGTGATGGTGCAGCGCGTCTACTGGAGCGCGGCCGTCGGATACGTCCACATCGTCGCCTGATCGCGCTCCTGTACACCCGCCGGGACCGGGCTACTCCGGCCTGACCATGGGGAACGTGATCGTTTCCCGGATCGCGGCCCCGGTGAACATGATCAGTACCCGGTCGATGCCGAAGCCGACGCCGCCGGCCGGCGGCATGCCGTATTCCAGCGCCCGCAGGAAGTCCTCGTCCAGTTGCATGGCCTCCGGGTCGCCTTTGGCGGCGAGCAGCGACTGCGCGGTGAGCCTGGCCCGCTCCTCGACGGGGTCGACCAGCTCGGTATAGCCGGTACCGATCTCGGTGCCGAACGCCACCAGGTCCCAGCGCTCGGCCAGCCGGGGGTCAGCGCGATGCCGCCGGGTCAGCGGGGACACCTCGACTGGGAAGTCCCGGTAGAAGGTGGGCTCCACCGTGGGTCCCTCGACCAGGCGCTCGTACATCTCGAGCACGACCTGCCCCGAATTCCAGCCCGGCTCCACCGGGACCCCGGCGCGCTTGCAGAGCGTGAGCAGATCCTGCTCGGTCGTGCCGGGCGTGATCTCTTCGCCCAGCGCCTCGGATATCGCGCCGTGCACGGTCTTGGATGGCCATGTGCCGCCGATGTCGTACTCGCCGTCGGGCCGGCGCACGATGGTCGAGCCCAGCGCCTCGCGCGCCGCGTGCTGGATCAGCTCCCTGGTCAGGGTCCCGATCGTGTCGTAGTTGCCGTACGCCTCGTAGGCCTCGAGCATCGTGAACTCGGGGAAGTGGGTGGCGTCGATGCCTTCGTTGCGGAAGTTCTTGCTGATCTCGAAGACCTTCTCGATGCCCCCCACAACCAGGCGCTTGAGATACAGTTCAAGCGCGATCCGCAGGTAGACGTCCCTGTCGTAGGCGTTCAGGTGGGTGCTGAACGGCCGCGCGTTCGCCCCGCCGTGCACCGGCTGCAGGATGGGCGTCTCCGCCTCCACGAACCCGCGTGCGTACAGGCTCTCGCGCAGCGCGCGCAGCACGGCGCTGCGCAGCTCCACCATCTGCCTGGCCTGGGGATTGACGATCAGGTCCACGTAGCGCTGCCGGACCCGGGACTCTGCGTCGGTCAGGCCCTTGTGCTTGTCGGGCAGCGGGCGCAGGCTCTTGGCGGTGATCGCGAACCTGTCGGCGAGCACCGACAGCTCGCCCCGGCGCGACGTGATCACCTCGCCTTCGACCCCGACGTGGTCACCTATGTCCACGTCGTGCTTCCACGAGTCGAGCGCCGCCTGCCCGGACCGGTCCAGTGAGATCATGACCTGGATCTCGCCGGTGCCATCGCGGATCGTGGCGAAACTGAGCTTGCCGCCCGGGCGCGAGAGCATCACCCGGCCCACGACCCCGACCCGGTCGCCGGTGGCCTCACCCGGACCCAGACCCGCGTACCGCCGGCGCACCTCGGCGATCTCATCGGTCCGCGGGAAGCCGGGCGGGTAGGGATCATTGCCCGCGGCCAGCATGCGCTCGCGCTTGCCCAGGCGCACCCGAATCTGCTCGGGCAGCTCCGTTTCTTCCGTCACCACGCCGAGGGTACCGGCCGCGCCTGGTCGCGGGCACAGGGGTTTACCGGTGCGGAACGGTCCGGCCGGAGCCGCAGGTCGTGGCCCTAGGAATCTTCGGTGTTCCGCTCGTACACCAGCCGCAGCCCGATCAAGGTGAGCCACGGCTCGTACGCGTCGACGACACCCACCTCGTCGAGCAGCAGCGGGGCCAGCCCGCCGGTGGCGATGACGGTGACCGATTCGGGATCGTCCGGCGCGAGCTCGCGGATGATCCGGGTCACGATCCCCTCGACCTGGCCGGCGAATCCGTACATGATGCCCGACTGGAGCGATTCCACGGTGTTGCGGCCGATCACGCGCTGCGGGCGGGTCAGTTCCACCTTGAGCAGCTGGGCCGCGCGCCGGGACAGTGCGTCGACGGAGATTTCGATGCCGGGGGCGAGCGCGCCGCCGGTGAACTCCCCGTTGGCACTGATCACGTCGAAGTTCGTGGACGTGCCGAAGTCGACCACGATGGCCGGCCCGCCGTAGAGGTGGACGGCCGCCAGCGCGTTCATGATCCGGTCGCTGCCCACCTCCTTGGGGTTGTCCACCCGGACCGGCACGCCCGTCTTGACCCCGGGCTCCACAATCACGGCGGGCACGTCGCCGTAGTAGCGGCGGCACATCTCCCGCATCTCGTGCAGTACCGAGGGGACCGTCGAGCACAGCGCGATCCCGCTGACGTCCGCGTCTTTGACCAGCGCGCTCTGGCCGAGCAGGCCCTGCAGGACCACCGCGATCTCGTCCGCGGTGCGGTCGGGCACGGTGGCGATGCGCCAGTCCTCGACGACCTCGCTGCCGTCGAAGATCCCCAGGACGGTGTTGGTGTTCCCGACGTCGATCGCGAGCAGCATGGCCTCAGCCTTCCCCCGGCAGGGTGAGCGGAATGTTGTCGATCAGGCGAGTGGTCCCGGCCCGGGCGGCGACCGCCAGCACCGCCGGGCCCGAGTACTGCTCGCTGACCGGGGCGAACGTCTCGGGATGCACCAGGCTGAGGTAGTCCACCTGCAGCGCCTGCCCGTTGCTCGCAGGCCGGTCGAGAACCCGGCGCGCCGCCGACAGCACCGATCCGGGGCCCCCGGCCGCGGCGTCGCGGCCGGCCGCCAGGGCCGCGGGGATCGCGAGCGCCGCCGCCCGGTCTGCGGCGGACAGGTAGGCGTTCCTGCTCGAGGTGGCCAGGCTGTCGGCATCACGCACCGTGGCCACGGCGTCGATCTGTACGCCCAGGTCCAGGTCGGCCACCATCTGCCGGACCAGCGCCAGCTGCTGGGCGTCCTTGCTGCCGAACACGGCGATGTCCGGGCGGGTCAGCTGGAACAGCTTCAGCACGACGGTGAGCACGCCGCCGAAGAAGCCCGGCCGGAATTCGCCCTCGAGCAAGTTCCCGGTCGGCCCCGGGTCGACGGTGACACGGGGAGCGCGCGGGTACATCGCCCCCCGGTCCGGGGCGAAGACGGCCGCGACGCCCTCCGCCGCGCAGACCTCCAGGTCGGCGTCGAGCGGCCGCGGGTAGCGGTCGAAATCCTCGCCGGGGCCGAACTGCAACGGGTTGACGAAGATCGTTGCGAGGACGCTCCCGTCCGGCCCGGCCAGCTCACGGGCTCGCCGCAGCAGCGCCCGGTGCCCGGCGTGCAGCGCGCCCATCGTGGGGACCACCACGACGGGCGCGGGCAGGCCGCGGCGCACCATGGCGAGGTCAGCCGTGGTCTGGGCGAGCCGTGGGGTCATAGGGGCGGCTCGCCCGGATCGTGTCCCTCGCCCCGGTCGCGTCCTTCGTTCGGGTCGTGTCCCTCGTTCGGGTCGTGTCCCTCGTCCCGGTCGCGTCCCTCGCCCCGGTCGCGTCCCTCGCCCCGGTCGCGTCCCTCGCCCCGGTCGTATCCCTGATCCGGGTCGCGACCTTCGCCTGGATCGCGGCCGTAGCCGCGGCCAGAGCCGTCGCGGGGGTTGCGGTGCTCACCCTGGCCGTCCGGTCCGTCCGGTCCGTCCGGTCCGGCAGGTGAGGCCAGGTCGGCCAGCACGTCCAGCAGCCGCCGTGCGTCGGAGGACGCTAGCAGGTCGGCGGCGAGCGCGCGCCCGGCCGTCAGCCTGGCCAGCGCCACGTAGGCACCCAGTGCTCGCGGCGAGGCCTGGCCGAGCACCTCGATATGCCGGGCCACGGTGTCGGCGTCGCCCCGCGCGACCGGGCCGGACAGGCCGGCGTCGCCGAGCCGCAGTGCGTTATCGAGCGCGGCATACAGCAGCGGGCTGAGCATCCGGGACGGGTTGGCCGCTCCGACCGACCGCAGCAGGTCCGCGGCCTCGGCCACGAGCCCGACGAGATGATTCGCCGCGCTGGCCAGTGCGGCGTGATACAGCGCCCGGTCTTCCTCCCGGATCAGGACGGGCTCGCCGCCCATCTCGATCACCAGCGCTTCGGCCACCGGCTGCAGCTGATCCGGCGCCGTCACGCCGAAGCAGATTCCCTCCAGCCGGTCGATGTCATCCGGCCGTCCGGTGAACGTCATCACCGGGTGCAGGGCCAGCGGAAGCGCCCCGCGGGCGACGGCGGGCTCCAGCACTCCGACGCCGTACCGGCCACTGGTGTGCACCAGCAGCCGGCCCGCCAGTTCCGCGCCGGTGGCCGCCAGCCCCGCGACCAGGCCGGGGAGAGCATCGTCGGGCACGGTCAGCAGGACCAGCTCCGCGCGCGCGGCGACCTGCTGCGGATCGCAGAGCGGGACGCCGGGCAGGCGGCTGTGAGCACGGCGGACCGAAGCCTCCGAGACGCCGGATGCGGCCACCACCGTGTGTCCCGCCCTGGCCAGCACGGCGCCGAGCGCCGACCCCACCCGGCCGGTCCCTATGACGCCGATCCTGAGCCGGACGGGATCCCGCTGAGCCTGCGCCGTGGCCTCGCCCGTGTTCACTTCAGAATCCATCTCGTTCCAGTCCTCACCCGGTACCGGACGACCGCGATCAGCATATCCAATGCCCTGGCCGGGACTGTCGGTCGTGACCTGCGGCAGCAGGCGGCTGGGAGCCGGGCAGTCAGCCGACCCGCAGCCGATCACGCTCGTCGTCGGGGTCTTCCGGCACGCGACAAGATCGCTCCAGGTAGAGAGCACCCGCTATCAGGACCATGGCCCCGACGAACATGCCGAGCGCGGGGAACAGGTCGGCCCGGGGAACCGACTTGCTCAGCGAGCCCGCCAGGTAGATCGCGAACCCGGCGCCAAGACCGGCGATCACCGCCGCGGCGTGCGCGCTCGCCTTGGCCAGCGCCGCGGTGCGCGCGATCGCGATCGGCGACAGTGGCCTGGTGCGCACCGCCGACCTGTTCCCGTTCTGCCCGGCCCGGCCGCGGCCGGCCAGCCTGGCCCGCAACCCCCGGCCGGCCCAGGCCTCCACCAGGCCCAGCAGCACCAGCGTCGGCACCGGCGTCCAGGGCAGCGGAGCCAGGTCGGTGTAGACCTGCCTGAGCACCAGCCAGGTCACCACTGCGGTGACCACGCCCAGGAGGAGGAGCCAGCGCGCTCGGGTCGGAGTCATGCCGGCGGCTGGAGTTCGCTGCCGGCCGCGCGCCGGACGCCGTCCAGGCCTGCCGCGCCCAGCAGATCGGCGACCCGGCCGCGGCCGGGGATCTCGGCGTCGGGCTCGATGTCGTGCCAGGGCGCGAGCACGAAGGCGCGCTCATACGCGCGCGGGTGCGGCAGGGTGAGTTCCGGATCATCGCTGATCTCGTCCCCGACGACGATCAGGTCCACGTCGAGGGTGCGCGGCCCCCAGCGCACCTCGCGCGCGCGCCGTAGAGCGTCCTCGACGCGGTGCGCGCGGTCGAGGATCGCCCGCGCGGGCAGCGCGGTCTCCACCGCTATCACGGCGTTCAGGTAGTCGGGCTGGTCGGGGCCGCCGACCGGGCGCGTCTCGTAGACGGGCGAGACCGCCCGAAAGCCGAGGCCGGGGGCGGCGAACAGGCGGTCCACCGCGCCCTGCAGGTTCTGCCGCCGGTCTCCCAGGTTGCTGCCCAGCGCCAGTACGGCACGGCGCGGCCGGGGCGCCTGCGCCTGTGCCTGTGCCGTCATGCTCGCCTCCGCTCAATGGTCACGGTCACATCATCGAACGCCTGGGACAGCGGTGCCTGCGGCTTGTGGACGGTGATCTGTACCTCCTGCACGACGGGCTCGGCCAGGCATACCATGGCCAGCCGGTCGGCCAGCGTCTCGATCAGCCGCACGGGCTCGCCGGCCACCACGGCGGTCAGCCGCTGGGCCAGGGCCCCGTAGTCGACGGTACGGGACAGGTCATCGCCAGCCGCCGCCGCCCGGGTGTCGAGGCCGAGCACCGCGTCGACCACGAAGTCCTGGCCGTCGCGGCGCTCATGCTCGTAAACGCCGTGCCGACCGTGCACCCGCAGCCCGCGCAGGCTGACGAGGTCCAGGCTCATCCAGCCTCCCCGGGCCGGGCCGGCTCGGATGCCAGCCGGGCCGATTCTGATCCGGGACGCGCCGACTCCGGCTCGGGGCGGCGGCCTGGCTCTGGCTCGGGACGGGCTGACTCCGGCTCGGGACGGCCCGGCTCCGGCTCGGGACGGCCCGGCTCTGATCCGGGACGCGCCGACTCCGGCTCGGCGCGGAAGGGCGCCGGGCCGGCCCCGCCGCGCGCGGCCGGCGATGCGCTGCGCCAGGCCATGGCCACGCGCGCCGCGTCCACGTTGCCTGGCACCTCGTGCACCCGTACCGCCCACGCGCCCGCCGCGGCGGCGAGCGCGGTCACCGCGACCGTGGCGGCGTCGCGGCCGGCGAAGGAGCGGGGGGTGCCGTCGGGGGCGGCGAGCAGCTTGCCCAGGAAGCTCTTCCGCGACGCCCCGATCAAGACTGGGAAGCGGGAGCCGCCGCCGAGCGCGGCGATCTCGCGCAGCCGGGTGAGCAGCGCCCAGTTGTGCGCCTGGTTCTTGGCGAAGCCCAGGCCGGGATCGAGGACGATGCGGGACGGGTCCACCCCCTCGGCGACGATGGCGTCCACCCGGCGCCGCAGCTCGGCCCGCACCTCCCCCACCACGTCGCGGTACACCGCCCGCTGCATCATGTCGTGGCTGTGCCCGCGCCAGTGCATCACCACGTAGGCCACGCCGGCCTGCGCCACCAGGCGCGGCATCTGCGGATCCGCGAGGCCGCCGCTCACGTCGTTCACCAGGCACGCGCCGGCCGCCAGCGCCGCCTCCGCGACCTGGGCCCGCATCGTGTCCACGCTCACCGGTACCCCGGCTGCGGCCAGGGTGCCGATCACCGGCAGCACGCGGCGCAGCTCCTCACCGGCCGGCACCCGCTCAGCTCCCGGGCGGGTGGACTCGCCGCCCACGTCCACCAGGTCGGCGCCCTGGCCGGCGAGCTCCAGGCCGCGGCGGATCGCGGCGTCACGGTCGAACCAGGCGCCGCCATCGGAGAAGGAGTCGGGCGTGACATTGAGCACGCCGACGACCAGGCACCGCCCGGGTGCGGGCAGGCCAGGTACGAGGGGCAACATACCCACCTCGTGCTGCGGCTGGTCATCACTCATCCGGCCCAGCCTATGCGGGCAAGTCCCTGCGCCGGTCCGGGCTGTTGCGGGCTGGTGAGGAAGGCGGAAAATCAGCCCGGAGCAAGAGCAGCGTCAGAGCAGTGCCAACGCTTCGCGTTAACCGCCTGCGCCCGGTTCCGTCTCACATGTCGAGACGAGGCGGCCGGGCGCGCCCGGAGGGGCGGCGGCCCAGCCGGCGGCGCAGCTTGCCCAGGCCGAGCTTGCGCGCCATCCGGCGCAGCTCAACCCGCGGCCAGACCAGGAACGCCTCGGCCTCGAGGGCCGCCAGGGCAATCCGCGGTGTATTCACCGGGCCGGGGAACACGAAGAACCGCGGCTGCCACTCCGGGCAGAACTTAGCGTTGAACTTGTACAGCGACTCGATCTGGAACCACCGGGAGGCAAACAGCAGCAGCGAGCGCCACGCCCGGAGCACCGGGCCGGCGCCGATCTTCTCGCCTCGCTCGAGCGCCGCCCTGAACACGGCGAAGTTCAGGGACAGGCGCTTGACCCCCAGCGCGGGGGCCGCCTTGACCGCCTCCGCGATGAGGAAATCGTTGAGCCCGGGCTGAGACGCCCGGTCCCGGCGCATCAGGTCCAGCGAGAGCCCGTCGCTGCCCCAGGGGACGAAATGCAGCAGGGCCCGCAGCACGCCGTCCTCGGTGGCCGTGGCCAGCACGCAGTCCTCGTCGCCGGGGCCGCCGACCCGGCCGAGCGCCATCGAGAAGCCGCGTTCGGTCGGGCTGCCCCGCCAGGAATCGGCTTGCCGGGTGATGCTCTCGACCTCCTCGGCGGGGATGTCGGCCAGCCGCCGGACCTGCGCCACGTAGCCGTGCCTGGCGACGCGTGAGACCATCTGGCGCACGTTGCGCATCTGACGGCCGGACAGGCTGAAATCAGCCACGCTGATAATCGCCTCGTCGCCGAGCTCCAGCGCGGTCAGGGCCCCCTCACGGCACCAGATCTCGGCCCCGAGCTCACTGCAGCCCATGACGGCCGGCACCCAGGCGTGGCTGGCGGCTTCGTCGAGGAACGCGTGGATGGCGCCGGGCCACGCCTCCGCGTCACCGAGTGGGTCGGCGCTGGCCAGCATGACGCCGGACACCACCCGGTAACAGATGCAGGACTTGCCGGTCGGCGACCACACCACGCTCTTGTCGTCGCGGAGGGCGAAGTATCCGAGCGAGTCGCGATCGCCGTACCTGGCGAGCAGGTCCCTGATCTTGACGGCGTCCCGCTCGCCCAGCCTGCCCTTCGGGGCAGCCGGGCGCAGGAACAGGTACGCGGTGACGATCAGTGTGAAGACGCCCAGCCCCGTGGTCAGCACGTCGAACACGTCGCTGCGCGTTTCCGGGGTGAACTGTACCGGGCCGGAGAACCCGGCGAGCCCGTAAAGGACGTGCTGCAGGCGCTGCGGGAATGAGTAGTCCCGCGCCAGGCCGCGGGCGAGCAGGATGTAGGTCAGGCCGATGGCCACGTCGGCCACGGCCAGCCCGCAGAACACCACTAGTGCCCGCCATCTGGTCCGGGGGTCGCCCCGGGCGTAGAACTGATCCCTGAAGTACAGCAGGGCGCCGAGGGTCAGCAGGGACAGTACGGCCAGCCCGATGTGGCTCAGCCCGTGCAGCACGTGCAGGGCGATGTTGAGCGCCAGCAGAACCACGACCGCCTGCCAAGCCCGGCGCTTCCTGCGCCGCAGCCCGTGCGACAGCATGAGCAACAGCAGGCCGATGATCACCGCCGCGGCGCTGGCGACGGCCGGCAGCGTGCCCGGCACCAGCGCGGCGTGCATCCGGCGGAGCCTTTCGTGCCACTCGGGCACGATCACCGAGATGATGTCACTCAGCCCGATGAGCATGCAGAACAGCCCGGCGGCCGCGGGCACTATCGTGCGCTGATTCCGCCGGCAAGTGCGCTGCGGCGGGGCCGGGACGCCGGGCTCGGCGGGGGGCTCGCCGGTGCGCAAACCACCGCCCAGCGTCAGGGCTGGCTGTCGCATGCCGACTTCAGGTGGGTCGTCTTTGCTCATCTCGGTCGTTCCGTCAGGCCCCGGAGCACGGGCTATAGCGTACTGGCCGCGAACAGCCTCCGCGTACAATCCACCCTCTAATCCAAGCTTGTGTCAGGACCGGCCATCAGCGGGCAATCGTGCGGTCAGCGTATCTTCGCGAAATCGCCAATTCCGCGCGCCGAACTACGTTCAGCGGTGGCCGAACAGCAGGCTCATGGCCTCGGCCCTGGTGCTGTCCGAATCGCGGAAGATGCCGCGAACGGCCGAGGTTACCGTCTTGGCTCCCGGCTTGCGCACCCCCCGCATCGTCATGCACAGGTGCTCGGCCTCGATCACCACGATGACGCCGCGCGGCTCCAGGGTGCTCATCAGCGCATCGGCCACCTGGCTGGTCATGCGCTCCTGCACCTGCGGGCGCCGGGCGTAGATGTCGATGAGCCTGGCCAGCTTGGAAAGACCGGTGATCTGCCCCTTTTCGTTCGGGATATATCCGATATGGGCGGAGCCGATAAATGGGACCAGATGGTGCTCACAGGTGCCGTAAACCTCGATATCACGCACCAGCACCATCTCGTCGTGATCAGCGTCGAATACGGTCCTGAGGACTTCCTCGGGATGCTGCCGCATGCCGGAAAACTGTTCGGCATAGGCCCGGGCGACCCGTCCGGGAGTGTCGCGCAGCCCGTCCCGGTCGGGATCCTCGCCGATGGCGATCAGGATCTCGCGCACCGCACGCTCGATACGGCCGAGATCCATGTCCTGGCCGGGACCGGACGGACCCGCTGGCAGACGGCCAGAGGGATCCGGCGACGGATCCGCGAGCGTGTCTGCGGAGCCGTCCTCGGGCGTCACCCGTCCTCGCTGCTCGGCACCTCGTCCTGGCTGCTGCCGGGGTGGCCGGCCGGCGGCGCCGACTGCCCGTTCGCGCCGGCGCTCAGGCCCTTGGCGGAGTCCAGGCTGGCGTCGCTGGCAGCGGTCAGCGCGAGCTCCTTCTGGGTCAGCACCGGCGGGCGGTCCGAGGGAACCCGCTTGCCGTACCCGGTGTAGGTGCCGCGCACGGCGCGCTTCTTCACCGGCGCGAAGATCTCGAGCACCGCCTTCCTGGACAGCGTCTCCTTCTCCATCAGCTCGAGCACCAGGTGATCGAGGACGTCGCGGTACTGGACCAGGATCTCCCAGGCCTCGTCGTGCGCGGACTCGATGAGCCTGCGCACCTCGTCGTCGATCGCGGAGGCGATCTCCTCGGAGTAATCCCGGGCATGCCCGATCTCCCGGCCGAGGAAGGGCTCGCCGTCCCCGGTCCCGAACTTGCGCGCACCGAGCCGCTCGCTCATCCCGTACTCGGTGATCATGCCCTTGGCGATCTGGGAGGCCTTCTCGATGTCGTTGGCCGCGCCGGTGGTCGGCTCGTGGAAGACGAGTTCCTCGGCCGTGCGGCCGCCGAGCAGCATGGCCAGCTGGTCGTTCAACTCGGCCCGGGTCACGAGGAACTTGTCCTCGGTGGGCGCCGCCGCGGTGTAGCCGAGGGCCCGCCCGCGTGGGATGATCGTGATCTTGTGCACCGGGTCCGCGTTCGGCAGCGCGTGCCCGACGAGGGCGTGCCCGCCCTCGTGGTAGGCGATGAGCTTGCGCTCCTTCTCAGAGAGGATGGCGCTCTTGCGCTCCGGGCCCGCCATTACCCGGTCGATGGCCTCTTCCAGGGAGGCCATGGTGATCTGGGTGGTGTTGCCGCGCGCGGTGAGCAGGGCGCCTTCATTGATCACGTTGGCCAGGTCGGCGCCGGTATACCCGGGCGTGCGGCGCGCGATCACGTCCAGGTCCACGTCGGGCGCGAACGGCTTGCCGCGCGCGTGCACCCGCAGGATCCCCTTGCGCCCGGTCAGGTCGGGCTGCGGAACCATGATCTGGCGGTCGAACCGGCCCGGGCGCAGCAGCGCCGGGTCCAGGATGTCCGGGCGGTTCGTGGCGGCGATCACGATGACCCCGCCCTTGGTGTCGAAGCCGTCCAGCTCGACCAGCATCTGGTTCAGTGTCTGCTCGCGCTCGTCGTGGCCGCCGCCGAGGCCGGCGCCGCGGTGGCGGCCGACCGCGTCGATCTCGTCCACGAAGACGATGGCGGGCGCGTTGGCCTTGGCCTGCTCGAACAGGTCCCGGACCCGGGAGGCGCCGACGCCGACGAACATCTCGACGAAGTCAGAGCCGGAGATGGAGTAGAACGGGACGTTAGCCTCGCCGGCCACAGCCCGCGCGAGCAGCGTCTTGCCGGTGCCGGGCGGCCCGTACAGCAGCACGCCCTTGGGGATCTTCGCGCCGATCGCCTGGAACTTGGCCGGGTTCTGCAAGAACTCCTTGATCTCCTGGAGTTCCTCGATGGGCTCATCGGCCCCGGCCACGTCCGCGAACGTGGTCTTCGGGGTGTCCTTGGTGATCAGCTTGGCCTTGGACTTGCCGAAGTTCATCACCCGCGAGCCGCCACCCTGCATCTGGTTCAGGATGAACAGGAAGAACAGGATGATCAGCACCCAGGGCAGGAAGCCGCCGATCAGGGACAGCAGCGTGGTACCGCTGGGATTCTGCACGTTGTAGCTGGACAGCGTCCCCTTCGTCACCTGGGACTGCAGTTCCTGCTGCAGCTGCTGGCCCTGGTTGCCCACCCAGGCAGCCTGAAGCTTCTGACCGTTCTTGGTGGTGATCTCGATCGTGTTGTTCTTGTCGATCAGCGTGGCCGTCTTCACGTCGCCACGGTTGATCGTGGACACAACCTGGGAGGTGTTGACCGACTTGTACCCGCCGCCGGCACTGGCGTATTCGAAGACCGCGATCACCACGACCAGCGTGACGAGAACCGCCAGGAACGGCCCGCGGAAATATCGCTTCAGATCCATCGACGAACGACCCCGATCGCCACGGGTGCCCAGGGTCGGACCCTCCCGACTAGCATCATGTCCCGCCGACCCCCGGCGGGACTACCTTGCGTCCCAGCGCCATACCCGGCTTCCCTCTCGTTCCGCCCGTGATGCTGGATACTCGACGGTACACCGCGCTCGCGGTGGCCGGCACCCAGGGAGGTTCCTGCACCTGACCTTCCGGCCTCTTGTCGAAGTCAACGTTTCCCATCGCGGAATGTGTTCCCTGTGCCTCCGTAGACGTGCGGGGCGAGGGTTCCGATGAACGGAAGGTTCCTGAACCGTTCGTCATAGTCGAGCCCGTAGCCGATGACGAACTCATTGGCGATGTCGAAGCCGACGTACCTGACCGGCACGTCCATCTGCGCCGCAGCGGGCTTGCGGAGCATCACGCACACCTCCACCGAGGCGGGGCCGCGCGACCGCAGGTTGCCTACCAGCCAGGACAGCGTCAGCCCGGAATCAATGATGTCCTCGACGACAAGAACGTGGCGATCGGTGATGTCGGTGTCGAGGTCCTTGAGAATACGGACCACGCCCGATGATTTCGTTCCCGAGCCGTAGGACGACACCGCCATCCAGTCGGTCCGGACCTGGGAATGCAGGGTGCGGGCGAGGTCGGCCATCACCATGATCGCGCCCTTGAGCACTCCGACCAGGAGCAGTTCGCGACCGGCGTAATCGGCGTCAATCTGCGCCGCGAGGTCGGCGATGCGCTCCTGCAACTGCTCCGGGCTGATCAGGATCTCCTTCAGGTCGGCTCCCATGTCGCTCGCGTCCATCCGCGCCCTTCCTGTCATGGGTGCCGGCGCCGTCCTGGGTGCCGGACACGTCCTCGGTGCCGGACACGGCCTCGGGGCCGGACGGCGGGTCCGGGATCCGGCCGCCGGTAATGAACCGCAGCTTCCCACACTGGCGCAGGCCGCGTACGCCGCCGGGCAGGTCTACCCAGCGCTGCCCGTGCCAGCCGGTGACCAGCTCGTCCAGCCGGGCGATGTGCCGGGCGGTGAGCGACCCGGGGCGGCATCCGGCCGCGATGGCCGCGGCCCGCAGTACCCGGGTGCGCACGGCGGCGGGCAGCGCGCCCAGCGCGTCGACGCTCATCGCCGGGTCCGATCCCGCCAGCCCCCGCATCTGCTGGCGGGCCAGGTCGTCGAGGGCGTCGGCGTCGGCCCGCAGCTGGGCGGCGGTGCGCGCGAGGGCCTCCGCGATGCCTGGGCCCAGCGCGGCCTCCAGGGCGGGCATGACGTGATGGCGCACCCGGGCTCGCGCGTAGCCGCTGTCGGTGTTGTGCGGGTCCTCCCAGACCTGGAGGCCGAGTGCCGCGCACGCCGCCCTCGTCCGGTCGCGGCCGATGCCCAGGAACGGCCGCCGGTAGATTCCCGCACGTTCGGCCATGCCGGCCAGCGAGCGGCTGCCCGATCCCCGGGCCAGGCCCAGCAGCACGGTCTCGGCCTGGTCGTCGAGGGTGTGGCCGAGCAGCACGGCTGCCGCTCCCGTCGCCTGGCTGTACTCGTCCAAGGCCCGGTACCTGGCGGACCTGGCCGCGGCTTCCGGGCCGCCGCGCCCGCCGACGGTAACCTCAGCGACCCGCACCGGCTCCAGGCCCAGGCCGGTCAGCTGGGCGGCGACCCGCGCCGCCTGCCGGGCCGACCCGGCCTGCAACCGGTGATCCACGGTGACGCCACCGGCCCGCAGCCCCTGCCGCGACGCCACGAAGGCCAGCGCAGCCGCCAGGGCCAGGGAGTCGGCTCCGCCCGAGCACGCGGCCAGCACCAGCTCCCCGGGTTCGAGGTCGGCCAGGCATCCCCGAACGGCGCTGCGCAACTGCGAGACGGCCGGGTGCGGCCCCATCGCGGCGACCTGACTCCGGGGGCCTAGCTCTCGCCGGCGGCGCGGCCGTACAGCTCGCCAGGTCCGGCGGCACCATTGCCCACCCGCTCCAGCCAGGCATGCGGAGCGCTGAGCTCTTCCCTGGTCGGCAGGGTCTGCGGCGAGGTCCAGACCTTGTTGAACGCGGCCATCCCCGCTTCGTCCACCACGGCCCGGACGAACCGCGAGCCCTGCGCATACTGCTTCATCTTGAGGTCGATGCCCAGGATCCTCCGGACGGCCCGCTCCACCCGGCCCGCCGAGCCGCGCCGGGCGTTGAAACGTTCCCTGATCTCGGCGACCGACGGCACCACGCGCGGCCCCACCGCGTCCATCACGTAGTCGCCGTGCCCCTCGACCAACGTCATCACGGAGGTCAGCCGGTCCAGGATCTCCCGCTGCCGGGGAGTCTGGATGGCCTCGATCAGGCTCTCGCTGTCGTCGGCCCCGCGCACCGCACCGGCCACGGCGCCGGCCGCATCCCGCATCCGCCGCAAGATCGCGGCCGGGTCCAGCTCCGAGGCGAGCAGGAACTCCGTCATCTGCTCCTGCACGTACCCGCGCAGCCATGGCACGGCGGTGAACTGCGTGCGGTGCGTCTCCTCGTGCAGGCACACCCAGCGCCTGAAGTCGTGCGGGTTGACGCCGAGTTCACGCTCGACCATGACGATGTTGGGCGCGACCAGGGTCAGCCGGCCGGCCGGCGTGCTGCCGCCCGGGGCGCTGTCATCCGGCGGCAGGAACAGCTCGTACTGGCCCAGCACCCGGCTGGCGAGGTAGGCCAGGATCAGCCCGGCCTGCATGCCGGTCATCCGGGATCCCACCGCGGTCACGACCGAGCCGGGCGTCGGCACGGAGCCGCGCTCGGCCAGCCGGGAGACCAGCGGGTCGAGCACGACGCGGAAGCCGTCAATGTTGGCCCGGATCCAGCCTGGCCTGTCCACCACGGCCACCTGGCCGGCCGTCTCGGGGCTGTATAGCCCGGTCAGTTCGCGGACCGGATCCCTGACCGCGTCGGCGAGATCGCGCAGTTCGCTGACCGTGCGTCTGGCGTCCGTCATGCTGATCTGCGGTCCGGGACGAACCCACCGCACTCCGGTGGCGATGGCCACATCCCAGTCGATCATCTGCGGGCTGCTCATGCTCCCACCGTACGTCCCGCGCGGGGCTCGCCGGCCCCCGACGTCCCGGCTTGGGCCGGCTGGGGGCGCCCGGCTCGGGCCGGCTGGGGCGCCCGGCGGGGGCGCCGCGGCCGCCCTCCCTGCCTCGGGGGCCGGCAGCAGACGGTCGGGAGCGGGCTAGCGGCAGCCGCAGCCCGCCAGCGCGGCGGCGAGCTTGTCCATTGTGCTGGCCGCGGAGCGCAGGTCCTGCACCGACGCAAGCCGGTCGGCCATGAACGCGAACGCCAGCACGGACCCATCGCGGTCGTTGACCAGCCCGGCCAGGCTGACGACGGTGTCCAGGTTGCCCGTCTTCGCCCGGAGCAGCCCGCGGGCGGCCGCCGCCGGGTCGCCGAACACGCTCTGTCCTTTGGTCAGGGTGCCGGAGAAGCCCGCCACCGGCATGCCGGTGATGACGGCCCGCAGTTCGGGATGGCCGGCGGATGCCGCCAGGGTGACCAGCCGGAACAGGGTGGCCGCGGGAATCCGGTCGTCGGGGGACAGCCCGCTGCCGTCCACCAGGTGCACTCCCCCGCCAGCCCCCAGCCGGCCGATCACCTTGGTCACCGTCGCGGCCGCCCCGCTGAACGAGCCGGGCGCACCCTGGGCCAGCGCTACCTGCCGGGCCAGGTTCTCGGCGATCACGTTGTTGCTCTCGGTGAGCATCTGCTCGACGATCGCCGCCAGCGGCGGCGATCTCACAGCGGCGACCCGGGTAGCGGCCCGAGGCACGCCGGCCGGGGTGGCCGGGCCGTTCACCCGGATGCCGTCCCGGGCCAGGAAGCGGGCGAACGCGGCGGCCGCGTCCGCGGCCGGGGTGAGTGAGCGAGGCCGGAGGTTGTCCGGGTCGTCGGCATCCTGCGGCTTGCCGCTGCGCAGCAGCCTGCCCTGGTCGACCTCGAGCGCGCTGATCGGGGTGACGTTGCCGCTCGTCACATAGCTCGGCGACCAGCCAGGTGCCATCGGCGGCCCGCCGTAGAGCGAGGTGTCATAGCCGATCCGCGCCGCAGCGCGGTGCTGCTTAGCCAGCGCGCGGGCGGTGGCCGCGGCCAGGGCGGCCAGCGTGGCCGGGCGCGGGTACTCGCTGCCCAGGGCCCGGGCCGCCGCCAGCGTCGGGTCGCCCCCGCCCACGAGGATGATCCGGGCCGGCCCGTGCGCCGCGGCCGGCCCGGCCGCGGTGTCCTCAACGACGCGGGTGGTGAACCGTGCGCCGGGGCCGAGGACATCGAGCGCCGCCACCGCGGTCGCCAGCTTCGCGGTGGAGGCGGGCGTGGCGGGCGAGCCACCCTGCCGGGAGAACAGCACCTGGCCCGAGGCTGGATCCCCGACGACCGCCGTCACGTGCGAGCCGAGCGCGGGGGTGGCAAGCAGCCCGGACAGCCGGGCCGACAGGCCGGCCCGGGTGGGCCGCCGGCCGCCGCCAGAGCCGTCGAGCAGCGCGGCGGGCCGGATGAGGGGCCGGCTGGCCACCACGGGAATCTTCCACAGCGCGAGGCGGGCCGGAAGCTGCGCGGCCAGCACGGCGCCAGCCGTGATGACCAGCACGTTCAGCAGGGCAAGCGCGGTCACCGCCATCAGCCGGGCGCTGCTTCGCGGCATGGCCCTTCCCTTCGCGCGGACGATGGACTCATGTATACGCCGGCCCGCGACCGCATGCGCCCGGGCCGACGGCCTGCGCGACAACCAATTAAAGTGTGCGGTAGATCCCGGCCTGCCGTAGAGCCTGGCCTGCCGCGTACGGAGGGGCGACGTCGTGGACTTCGATGTGGTCGTCGAGATCCCTAAGGGGCAGCGGAACAAGTACGAGATGGACCACGAGAGCGGCCGGATCCGGCTGGACCGGATGCTGTTCACTTCGACCAGGTACCCGCACGACTACGGGTTCATCGAAGGCACGCTGGCCGATGACGGTGATCCGCTCGACGCGCTCGTGATCCTGGAGGAGCCGACCTTTCCCGGCTGCCTGATCAGGTGCCGGGCGCTCGGCATGTTCCGGATGCGCGACGAGAAGGGCCTGGATGACAAGGTGCTGTGCGTGCCCGCCACCGATCCCCGGTGGGAGTGGCTGCGCGAGCTGGATGAGGTCTCGGAGTTCGATCGCCTGGAGATCCAGCACTTCTTCGAGGTGTACAAGGAACTCGAGCCAGGCAAGTGGGTGAAGGGCAACACCAGCTGGGTCGGCCGGGCCGATGCCGAAGCACAGATCCGGGCCGCCCGCAAGCTCGCCGTCGAGCGCGGCTACTGACCTGGCCCGCGGCCGTGACATCGCCCGCAGCCAAGGGCCGCAGCGACCCGGCGGAGCGGCTGCGCGCGATCTGCCTGGCCCTGCCGGAGGTGACGGAGCGACCCAGTCACGGCGCCCCGACCTGGTTCGTCCGGGGCAAGAGCGCCTTCGTCACGCTCTGGCGCGATGGTCATCACGACCACGATTTCCCGCACCTGTGGTGCGCGGCGGCGCCGGGGGAGCAAGCCGCGCTCACCGGGTCCGATCCGGAACTGTTCTTCCGTCCGCCGTACGTAGGCGGGCGGGGCTGGATCGGCGTGCGGCTCGATCGGCCCGGGACCAGCTGGCAGGAGATTGCCGAGCTCTGCGAGGACGCCTACCGGGTGGTCGCGCCGACCCGGCTGGTCGCGGAGCTCGATCGCCGTGCCACCGGCGAATGAGGCCAGGATCACGCGCGATCCGCTAGCCGGCGGCGCGCGTCTTTTGCCCCGGACGTCGCGGAGCGGATATCCTGGTCAGTGTTCGGCACCTCGTTCGGTGAGGCGTCGACGCGAACACAGGCCACTGATCCCACGACGTCGAGAGACGCCCAGGGTCAGGACAGGTCTCCCCGGGTTAAGGGGTGACCCGAAGTGGCTGCGCCCGCGGGACCGCGGGCACTACGTCGCGTCGTGCCAAAGCTCTGACGAGTAGGGGTGTCCCGGCTCCGACCGGAATCCTCCCGCGTGCCAGCTGGATGACGCGACAGTGTCATCGACAGGCGGACACCCCAGTGTGTCACGGCCGGAGGAGGCGAGACATGGATAGTAGTCCGGGCCATCATCGGCCCCCCTCCAGCATGTCCTCGTTTTCTTCCGGCACGCGGTAACCGCCCGCCCTGCGCGCTCTGTTTCCCGTGTGATCTGGCCGGCTGCGCCCGAGCGCAGCGCGGACGGATGCCACGTGCCTCTTCGATGCCCCGGCCCGGGCAGAGGGAGGTCTCACCATGACCACGACACAGGCCCGCAGCGCGGTGCTCGACTCCGAGCACGTCGGCGACATCCGCGGTGCGCTGGGCACCATCCGGCTAGAGGACACCGCCTCCCGCCGTGGCAAGTCCGCCGCCCTCAAGACACTGCTAGCGATCGTCGGTCCCGGTCTGATCGTGATGGTCGGCGACAACGACGCGGGGGCGTTCGCCACCTACGGCCAGGCGGGCCAGAACTACGGCACGCACCTGCTGTGGACCCTGCTGTTGCTGGTGCCGGTGCTCTACGTGAACCAGGAAATGGTGCTCCGGCTCGGCGCGGTCACCGGCGTCGGGCACGCGCGGCTGATCCTGGAGCGGTTCGGCCGGTTCTGGGGCGCGTTCAGCGTCATCGACCTGTTCCTGCTCAACGCGCTGACGATCATCACCGAGTTCATCGGCATCACGCTGGCCGCCGGCTACCTGGGGCTGCCGAAGGCCGTCTCGGTGGCGCTGGCCGCGGCGGTCATCGTGGGTTCCGCGTTCACCGGCAGCTTCCGCCGGTTCGAGCGGATGGCCATGGCGTTCTGCGGCGCCAGCCTGCTGCTGATCCCGGTCTACCTCTTTTCCCACCCGCACGCGTCGCAGATGGCGCAGGGCTTCGCGGTCCCGCAGCTGCCCGGCGGCTCCGGGCAGCTGTCGACGGTCATGCTGCTGATCATCGGGATCGTCGGCACCACGATCGCTCCCTGGCAGCTGTTCTTCCAGCAGAGCTACGTCATCGACAAGCGGATCACCCCCCGCTTCATGAAGTACGAGAAGGCCGATCTGGGGATCGGCATCGTGATCGTGGTGATCGGCGCCGCCGCGCTGATGGGCGCCACCGCCGCCGCGTTCGCCGGCACCCGCGGCTTCGGCCGGTTCACCGACGCGGCCGGGCTGGCACACGGCCTGGCGGCCAGCAGCGGCCGGGCGGCCGGAGTCCTGTTCGCCATCGCCTTGCTGGACGCCTCGGTCATCGGCGCGTTCGCGGTATCGCTGTCGACCGCGTACGCCATCGGCGACGTCTTCGGGCTCAAGCACTCGCTGCACCGCGGGGTGAAGGGGGCCAAGGGCTTCTACGCGATCTACGCCGGGCTCGTCGTCGCGGCCGCCGCGGTGGTGCTGATCCCCGGCTCGCCACTCGGCCTGCTGACCGAGGGCGTGCAGGTCCTGGCCGGGGTGCTGCTGCCGTCGGCCACGGTGTTCTTGCTGCTGCTGTGCAACGACCGGGCGGTGCTCGGGCCCTGGGTCAACGGGCGGACGACCAACTTGTTCACCTCGGTCGTGGTGGCCGTCCTGGTGACGCTGTCGGTGGTGCTCACCGCGTCGGTGCTCTTCCCGGCGATCACCGCCGGGCAGATCGTGGTCATCCTGGCCGGCTGCGCCGCCGCCTCGGTGCTGGTCGCCGGCTTGGCGATGGCCCGGCGGCTGCGGCCGGGGTCACCCGCGAGCCTGCCGATCGACCGGACCGGGCGGAGCGGCTGGCGGATGCCGCCGCTGACGCTGCTGGACCGGCCGGTCATGTCCACCGGCCGCAAGCTGGGCATGTCGGCCCTGCGGCTGTACCTGGCGGTAGCGATGATCCTGGTCATCGTCCGGATCGTGGAACTGGCGGCCATGCACTGAACGGGCCCGGGCTGCCGTCCGGGCGACACCCCCGGGATCCCGCCGGCCGCACCGGGCGCTGCGGACCGACCCTCGTTCCCTGAGCACCCGGGCATGTCTGCCGCCGAGGTAGATCCTGGCGTGGCCTACGTTCGCGCCTGGCCCCGAGGATGCGCGACACTTAGGGTGAAATGATCGTGTCCTGGGAGGCCCCGGTGGATGACCGCCAGAACCTGCTGAGTCGAACGCCGTTGTTCGAGGCGCTCGACGAGGACGGGGCGGCCGCGCTGCAGTCGCGCATGACGGATGTCGCACTCAGCCGGGGGGAGCGACTGTTCGCCGAGGGCGACGAGGGCGATCGGCTGTACGTGGTGCTGGAGGGCAAGATCAAGCTCACCCGGGCCGCGCCGGACGGCCGGGAGAACCTGCTCAGCGTGGTCGGCCCGGGCGAGATGTTCGGCGAGCTGTCACTGTTCGACCCGCGGCCGCGGACCGCCAGTGCCACGGCCATCACCGACGCGCAGCTGGCCGCCCTGGCCCACGACAAACTGCTCATCTGGCTGACCGGCAGGCCGGAGGTCGCCCTGCACCTGCTGCGGGCGCTCGCCCAGCGGCTCCGCCGGGCCAACGACGTGATGGCCGACCTGGTCTTCACCGACGTGCCGGGGCGGGTGGCGAAACAGCTGCTTGATCTGGCCGACCGGTTCGGCCAGCAGCAGCCCGACGGGCTGCACGTCAATCATGACCTCACCCAGGAGGAGCTGGCCCAGCTCGTGGGCGCGTCGAGGGAGACGGTCAACAAGGCGCTGGCCGACTTCGTCACCAGGGGCTGGATACACCTGTCGGCCCGGTCGGTGGTGCTGCTCGACACCGACCGGCTGCGCAGGCGCGCACGCTGAGATCGTCCGGGTCCGGGGCCTGAGCAGGAGCCCTTTATTTCCGAACGCCTGGCGGCAGGTGTCCGCGCTCGTCCAGGTAGTCAAGCTGCGCCCGGACCGACCACTCGGCGAACGCCCACAGGCTCCGGTCGACATCGCGGTAGACCCGGGCCACGATCTCGGCCGGGGTCCGGTCGCCGGCCGCCAGCGCCTCGGTCACCTCGGCCAGCCGGTCCCGGCGGTGCCCGATGTAGTAGTCCAGCGTCCCGGCCGGATCGGGCAGCACCGGGCCGTGCCCGGGCAGCAGCGCGGCCAGGCCAGCCGAATCGGCCAGCGCGCGCAGCCGATCCAGCGAGCCGAGGTAGTCACCGAGGTTCCCGTCACCGGCGATCACCGTGGTGCCGCGGCCCAGCACGGTATCCCCGGTCAGCAGGACGTCGTCGGCCGGGAGGAGGAAACAGACCGAGTCGGCCGAGTGTCCCGGGGTGGCCACGACCTGGATCTCGCAGCCCGCCTGGGTCAGCACGTCGCCCGGGCCGAGCCCCCCGCCTCCGAGCCGGTGCGCGGGATCGGCGGCGCGGACGGTGGCGGAGGCAAGCTCCGCCAGCTGCCGGGCGCCGGCCGAGTGGTCGGCGTGCCCGTGCGTGAGCAGGATCTGCTCGACCCGGCGCCCGTCCCGCGTGGCCAGGGCCGATACCCGGCGCAGGTGGCCGGGGTCGGCGGGCCCTGGGTCGACCACGATGACCGACGGCGAACCCGGCGCGGCCACTAGCCAGGTGTTGGTGCCGTCCAGGGTCATCGGCGACGGATTCGGGGCCAGGACGCACCGCGCTGACCGGCTGCCGGAACCGTCTATCGGCCCGGGCGGCGGCTTGCCCGCCGCGGCGCGGCCATGGCCGGCCGGCGGATCCGCTGTCATAGCGGGTACTCCAGCCCGGCAGGCATGTTGAGCCACGCGTGCCCGTCTTCCAGGGTGATCTCCGGCTGCAACGGGGTGATCTCACGCGGGGTGGCCAGGACCGCCGCGACGTCGCCGCAGCCGGCCAGCTGGGCCAGGGTTACCGCGGTCGGCGGCATCAGGGCGATCTCGCCCCGGCCCGCGGCGGCGAGCACGCCGGCCGGCCGCAGCCAGGCGAACTCATCGGCCTCATCGTGGATCTCCCTGGTGCGCTGGCGCTCGGGCAGCACGGCCGCGAAGAACCTGGTGTCGTAGCGGCGGCTCTCCAGCTCTGGCGTGACCCACCTGGCCCAGGGCTTGAGCTGGTCGGACCTGAGCACCAGCCCCCGCCGCGCGAGCAGGCCGGCCAGCGACAGCGAACGGTCCAGCAGGGCCAGCCGGTCCGGCTCGAGATCTTCGGCCGGCGGCACGGTCGCGTCGTCGGGCGACGCCCCGGCGAGCAGCACGCCCGACTCCTCGAACGTCTCCCGCACCGCCGCGCAGAGCAGGCCGCGGGCCAGCGCGGGGGTACTGCCCAGCCAGCACCCCCACTCGGTCACATCCGGGCCGGACCAGGCCACGTCGGCGTCGGCGTCCCTGGAGTCGACCGAACCGCCCGGGAAGACGTAGGCACCGGGCGCGAACGGCATGCTCTGCTTGCGCCTGAGCATGTACACCTCGAGGCCGGGATCGTCCGCCGCGGGCCGCAGCAGCATCACGGTGGCGGAGTCCCGCGGGGCGGCCGCCGGCTCCCACCGGGTGCCGGCGGCCTGCTGCGCCCTGACGGTCAGGCCCGCCGGGAGCCTGAAGCGTGCTCGGCCGATGCGGATCCCTCCTTGACACCTGGTACGTGGGTGGTCGATGGCACATGGCCGACGCTAATGGGTCGGCAACGGTACATCGATCATGGCGGGCCCGGCCGCCGGACCTGGCGACCAGTCACCGGGTCCGGCTAGCCGTCACCGACCTCGGCGATCAGCTCGACCTCCACCGGGGCATCGAGCGGCAGCTCCGCCACTCCCACCGCGCTCCTGGCATGCCGCCCCGCCTCGCCCAGCACTTCGAGCAGCAGTTCGCTGGCACCGTTGAGGACCTGGGGTTGCCCGGTGAAACCGGGGGAGCTGGCCACGAAGCCGGTCACCTTGACGATGCGGCGGATGGCCGACAGCCCCCCCGCCACCGAAGCCACGGCGGCCAGTCCGTTCAGCGCGCAGGTGCGGGCGAGCCGGGCCGCTTCCTCGGCGCTGATCTGGGCTCCTACCTTGCCGGTGGCGAGCAGCTTGCCCTCGGCCAGCGGGAGCTGGCCCGCGGTGTACACGTAGCTCCCGGTACGCACCGCGGGCACGTAGGCGGCGAGGGGCGCCGCCACCGGCGGGAGGACGAGGCCGAGCCCCGCCAGCCGGGCTTGCGGGGTGCTCACCCCTTGGGCCGCTTCAGGTAGGCCACCAGCTGCTCCTGGCTGGGGCCGGGCACGACGGACACGAGCTCCCAGCCGTCATCTCCCCAGTTGTCCAGGATCTCCTTGGTCACGTGCACCAGCAGCGGCACCGTCGCGTACTCCCACTTCTGCATGGGCGAACTCTAGCGGCCGGAGCCGGGGCGCGCCGCGCGGCGGCCCCCGCGGGGGGCGGGAGCTGACTGGCGGGGCACCGGATCGGTGTCGGCCGCCGCTCCATCGCCGGCCGCGGTCCCCGCCTCGGAGCCGGACACGCCTGCCGCTCCCGCCTCGGCCGCGGGCACGCCTGCGGCCTCCGCCTGGGAGATCGACGAGGCGTCCACCTCGGGTACGCGCGCCGCCTCCACCTCGGGTACCTCGGGCACGGGCGCCGCCTCGACCTCGGGGGCCGGCGGGATCTTCTCCGATTCCAGCGCCGGGGCGCCGGACGTATGCTCGATCGCCGCCTCGGCCGCCTCGACCTCGGCATCGCCCAGGTCTTCGGGCGGCGGCGCCGGAGCCGCCGCGGCCTGATCGGCCGGGGCCATCTTCTCGAAGAACCTGAGCAGCTCGACCGGGACTGGCATGACCAGCGTGCTGTTCTTCTCCCCGGCGACCTCGACCACGGTCTGCAGCAGCCGCAGTTGCAGCGCGGCCGGGTCGCGGGCCATCACGTTCGCCGCCGCGGCCAGCCGCTTGGACGCCTGGAATTCGCCGTCGGCGGTGATGATCCGCGCGCGGCGTTCCCGCTCCGCCTCGGCCTGCCGCGACATCGACCGCTTCATGCTCTCCGGCAGCGAGACGTCCTTGATCTCCACCCGCTCGACCCGGATGCCCCACGGGCCCTCGGTCGGCTCGTCGATGTTCCGGCGCAGCTCGCGGTTGACCGAGTCCCGCTCGGACAGCAGCTGGTCCATCTCGGACTGGCCGATGATCGACCGCAGCGACGTCTGCGCCTGCTGGGAGACGGCGAACAGGTA